>Ga0184639_10000007_pt1 | contig 154647 bp, 139 predicted proteins | sample PLM31_170_b2_FD_133155 | JGI IMG/M metagenome (GOLD analysis project Ga0184639, IMG submission 133155) | Groundwater sediment microbial communities from an aquifer in East River, Colorado, USA - PLM3-1_170_b2 | ecosystem: Environmental > Terrestrial > Soil > Riparian zone | place: USA: East...
TAAGCTTCTTCTTCCGGGGTTTCGGATTTTTCGCTGATATGTTTTTCGATATATTCTACGGCATCTCCAACGGTCACAATTTTTTCCGCATCCTCGTCCGGAATCTCTAAGTCGAACTCCTCTTCTAAGGCCATAACCAGTTCAACTGTGTCCAGAGAATCCGCTCCTAGATCTTCCACAAAAGCGGCCTCGGCAGATACCTGTTCCGGATCCACACCCAGCTGTTCCACGACAATTTCCTTGACCCTTTGCTCCACTGACATGTTTCCCTCCTTATTATGGTGTTAACCATTTTCAGATTTGAATTATATAAAAATCAGCTTATGGCTAAATTTTTAATTTTAGATATTTTTAAAAACCACACAATATATATAAAAAAATCTCAAAGTCAATGACTTTTTTTTGGCTACGCCATGTAGTAGCGTAAATCCATGACTGATATTACATTAACATACCGCCATCGACCTTTATAACCTGACCTGTAATATAAGAAGCCTGGTCTGAAACTAAGAAAGCCACCAAACCAGCAACATCTTCCGGAGTTCCTGGTTTTCTTAAGGGAATTAAGGAGAGTAAAGCTGTCTTGGCCTCCTCGGACATTTTTTCAGTCATATCGGTTAAAATATAACCGGGTGCCACGGCGTTTACTGTGATATTGCGGGACGCTAATTCCTTGGCAACCGATTTGGTTAAGCCAATTAAGCCGGCTTTGGAGGCGGAATAATTCACTTGGCCGGCATTCCCCATTATTCCCACCACCGAGGAAATATTTACGATTCGGCCGGATTTCTGCTTGAGCATATAGCGTGAAACAGCTTTGATGGTATTAAAAGCCCCTTTTAAATTGGTGTCTAAAACGGCATCCCAGTCTTCTTCGGAAAGTCGTAGCAAAAGATTATCTTTGGTGATGCCGGCGTTGTTGACCAGAATATCCAGGGTGGGGAATTTTTTGGCAGCTTCCTCTACCATTTTAGCAACCTGGTCGAAATTGGCTACATCGGTTTGAAAGGCAACCGCCTTGGCCAAAGATTCAGCTTTTCCATTTAAACTTTCAGCCAGCTTTAGGGCCGGCTCATAGCTTTTGTGTGCTACGATAACAACATTGGCGCCCTCTTGGTAAAGTCGCTTAACTATGGCTTCTCCTATCCCCTTGGCACCCCCGGTTACTATGGCAGTTTTTCCTTGTAAATTCATGCTGTATTAGTTGGTGGCTGACAGAATGTAAGAATTAAACTTTCAAATTTTGGCCCGCCTTGGGCGGGTCAAAATTCTCTACCTCTTCTTTGCTATCGATACCAAAAACAGTTACACCCGGTAAAGTTTTTTGAACTAATCCCTGCAGGACCCTTCCGGGACCGATTTCCACAAAATTTCTGATTCCCTGCTGGTACATATATTGTAAGCTCTGCTGCCACAGAACCGGCTTGGTCAACTGGTCGGTTAAAAGATATCTGATGTCATCCCCCTGGCTTACTTTTTTGGCGGTGACGTTGGCAACCACAGGCATTCGAGCCTCTTTAAAAGCAATCGTTTTCAGGGCTTTCTCCACTTTTTCTTTGGCAGATGCCATTAAAGGTGAATGAAAAGCCCCTCCTACATTTAAAAGGAGAGCTTTTTTACCCTGGCTTCTGGCTAATTTGACTGCCGCTTCTACGGCCGGATAATCTCCGGAAATGGCAATCTGGTCCGGAGAATTAAAATTAGCTGGTTGAACTATTCCGATATTTTGAACCTGTTTACCCAAGTCGAAAACCTCTTCAATGCTCATACCGATTATCGCCGCCATAGTTCCCTCTTTTTCTTCACAGGCCTGTTGCATAAAAAAACTCCGCCTCCCCACAGCCCAGAGGGCATTTTCGAAAGATAAGACCCCAGCACAAACCAAAGCTGAGTATTCTCCCAAACTATGTCCAGCGACTAAAGCAGGTTTTAAATCATTTTCTTGAATTAATTTTAAAATGGCAACTGAGTGAATAAAAATAGCCGGCTGGGTATATTGGGTTTGTTGTAAAGTTTCTTTCGGTCCTTCAAAAGAAATTTTGGCGATATCAAACCCTAAGATTTCATTGGCTTGGCTATACAAATTTTTAATGTGGGGGAAGGCTTCGTATAAATCCTTTCCCATCCCCACATATTGGGAGGCCTGGCCCGGAAATAAATAAGCTAAATCAGACATGCGATTCTTTAATTTACTCTAATTAAGTTTGGGACTCAAGAAAGGTCATCAAAAAAATTATTTTCTTAACCTCTGCCAGTAGGAACTCAAAACATCCTTGATTTTGGAGTTGACATTCTTTTTGGACATCTGGTAGGCAACCTTAATGGCATTTTTGATGGCTTTGGGGGAGGAACCTCCGTGCGCCACAATACAGACTCCGTTCACTCCTAAAAGAGGGGCTCCGCCGTACTCTGAATAATCTAGGACTTTTCTTAATCTTCTTAAAGAAGCCTGCAGAAATAAAATTCCTAATTTGGAGACAAGGTTTCTTTTAATCTGCTTTTTAACGATGGAAGTCAAAAACCCGTCTATGGATTCGGCGAATTTCAGCATCACATTTCCGACAAAGCCGTCACAGACCACCACATCACAGGAACCCTTCAGAATTTTGTTCCCTTCCACGTTTCCCACGAAATTTAGCTGGGATTCTAAAAGAAGTTTATGGGAAGATAAAATCAAATCGTTTCCTTTATTGGATTCTTCACCGATGGACAAAAGCCCCACCCGCGGGTTGGATTTGTTTAAAACCGACTCCGAATAAATGGAACCCATGATCCCGAATTCTAACAAGTGTTGGGCCTTGCATTCCGAATTGGCTCCTACGTCTAATACTAGAACACCGTCTTTTTCTCTTTGAGTCGGCATATAAGTGGCTATGGCCGGTCGGGAAATTCCTTCTATACGACCTAAGGTGATTAAAGCCGAGGTCATGAACGCTCCGGTATGCCCGGCCGAGACCACCGCGTCCGCCTCCCCATCTTTTTGCAGCTGCATGGCTACCGCAATGGAGGAATCCTTCTTCTTTAAGGACAAAGTAGCCGACTCATCCATCCGGATTGATTCCGAGGCCTGTTGAATGATAAAGGGAAGTCTCTCCGCCCCTATTTTCTTCAACTCTTCCTTAATTTTAACTTCGTCTCCGACCAGGATCAGGCGGAAATCCCCGTTGGATTCCTGGTGGGCCAGGACTGCTCCTTTTACTAAAACTGAGGGAGCAAAATCTCCTCCCATGGAGTCTAAAGCAATTTTAACTGGTCCGTTCATGTTTTAGCTGGTTTGGCTGTTTCAGCCGGAATCACCTCTTTATTATTATAATATCCGCAATGCGGACAAACCCGGTGAGGCAGTTTGGGCTGATGACAATGAGAACATTCGGTTACATTGGGGGTTGAAAGCTTCCAATGAGTTCTTCTTTTTCTCCCCCGGGCTTTAGAATGTCTTCTTTTTGGTAATGGCATAACCTTCCTTTTATGGTGTAACCATTTTTAGCTAAGTAATTCTTTCAGTCTGCCCCATCTGGGGTCGACTGTTTCTTTCACACAATTACAGGTTTTCTCATTTAAATTGGTCCCGCAAAATTGACACAAGCCTTTGCAATCTTCTTGGCATAACGGTTTTATAGGTAAAGTCAGAATCATAGTTTCTCGTACCCTGGGATTTAAGTCATAAGTAATGGTCTCTTTTGAAATAAGCTGATAATCATCATCTTGAATCTCGGCTCCTATTTTATCATCGTCCATTTCCAGGATAAATTCAATCTTACTGGTGACCGGCTGGACAAATTCTGTCAGGCAGCGGCCGCATTCCAGTTTTAGGCGGGCTTTGATTTCTCCCTGGCAGTTTAAGCTGTGGCCGACCTTGAGGACCGAAAACTTCATTTTCACCTCAGAAGCAAAATCGATTTCCTCCGGTTTTATATCCAAGTCCACCCCTTCGGCTTTAAAGCTTAAATGGTTTATCCCGTTTTTTAGTTCCTTCAGGATTAGTTTCATGGGTGTATTAAATATAGGTTTAGTTTACAAAAGTCAAGTAAAAAGTTAAAGTCCTCTGGCTAACTTCTTCTGGAAAACATACTTAGGTTAGCTTTTGCTCTTTTATACGCATAAGGACCTCAAAAGTATAAAAAAATCTAATGAAATTTACCTGTGTATATTATCGGACACAATCTATGGCAATTGATTTTCTGTAGTAAATAAAAATGGGTAGGGCCGAGTCTCCTGACCTCGATAACAAACGCGTAGGGGTGGTTCATCACGAGTGCTTCACCACGAGTGGAGCTTGTCTCCACCCTGCTGGGTATCCCAGTGGCTTCTGCCACGGGGCGAAGATAAACTTCGCCCCTACGCGAAAAGGATTTCTTACAAACAGCACACTCCTGATTTTATCGGCGCCGGTCCACCTTTGAAAACATAATTGACTAGGTATATTATGTCGGTTAGGTTTGGTGCACCGCCGCTCCCATTGGCATCTCCCCGACATAAAGGAGAAGGGGCCAGACCTCCTTTGAAAACATAGTTGACCAAGTAAATTATATCTGTAAGATTTGGATTACCACCGGAACTATTGGCATCCCCGGGTTTGGCAGAGCAAGTATTTATCAAGACTGAAACCGTGTTGCTAAGATAATTTGCCACTGCCAAATCAAAATCTGTATCCCCGTCTACATCAGCCGCAAAAACCGAGTAAGGGCCCGTTCCGGTTGCGTAATCAACTTTGGCGGCAAAAGTCCCGTCCCCGTTATTCTTCAAGACTGAAACGGTGTTACCTGCACCGCCACCACTATTTGCCACCGCCAAATCCTTGTCTCCATCCCCGTCTACATCAGCCGCAAAAACTGAGCGAGGAAAACTTCCGGTTGCGTAATCAACTTTGGGAGCAAAAGTTCCATCCCCGTTGTTCTTCAAGACTGAAACGGTGTTGCTGTTAGCATTTGCCACTGCCAAATCATTGTCTGTATCCCCGTCTACATCAGCCGCAAAAACTGAGATAGGGCCGGTTCCGGTTGGGTAATCAACTTTGGGGGCAAAAGTCCCATCCCCGTTGTTCTTCAAGACTGAAACTGTGTTACCTGCACCGTTACCATAGTTTGCCACTGCCAAATCCTTGTCTCCATCCCCGTCTACATCAGCCGCAAAAACTGAGTGAGGTCCTGTCCCTGTGCTATAGTCAACTTTGGCAGCAAAGGTCCCATCCCCATTGTTCTTCAAGACTGAAACTGTGTTGCTGCTAAAATTTGCCACTGCCAAATCAAAATCTGTATCCCCATCTAAATCAGATGCAAAAACTGAGACAGGAAATGTTCCGGTTCCATAATCAACTTCGGCAGCAAAAGTCCCATCCCCATTGTTCTTCAAAATTGATACGGTGGTACCACCACCGTCACCGGAATTTGCTACTGCCAGATCCTGGTCTGAATCCCCATCTAAATCGGCAGCAAAAACTGAGTAAGGAGCTGTTCCGGTTCCATAATCAACTTTGGGGGCAAAAGTCCCATCCCCGTTGTTCTTCAAGACTGAAACGGTGTTACCTAAACCGCCACCATAGTTTGCCACCGCCAAGTCCTTATCTGCATCCCCGTCTAAATCTGAAGCAAAAACTGAGACAGGGCCGCTTCCAGTTCCGTAATCAACTTTGGGAGCAAATCCTTGCCCTAAAACAGATGAAATGAAAAAGAAGCTGAAAAGCAAAAAAAGTAAAAAAGAAAATCTAAATACATTAACTTTGCTTGAGGCGATTTTAGAAAGAATCATAAAATTGCTCCTTCAAATTAAGGGTTAGAGTCCTCTCCCTCTTAAAGTAAGGGATGGTCAACAATAGTCGATACTCAAGAATACTCAATGATACTATTATTCTTGAGTATCGTTGAGTATAATGTTCTAATGTTGACCATTATTGACTATGGTCAAGACAAAGTCTTGACCTATAAATTTTACCACCCCTCTGGCTATATGCTATATAATGCTATAAAAATAGCAAAAGTCAAGAGAAATTCAGATAAAGCGGGGTAGGTTTGGGTCTCCTGACCCAAACTAACGCCCGCCTTGCGAGAAGTCGAAAGGTCACGGTCTGGAGACCGTGACCTACCCTCGGCCGAGCAGCGGTAAACCCAGCTTGTCCTCAAGCTAGGGAACGGATTGTCATTCTGAGCGCAAGCGAAGAATCTCGCTTTTAAACTACGAGATCCTTCACTTCGTTCAGGATGACCCTTCGACAAGCTCAGGGTAAACCCCTCCCTTTCCCTCCCTTCAGGGTGAACCCCTCACAGGAGAGGGGATGTTTACATCATCTAACCAAACAATCCCAACTGATCTGAAGGCGGAAGTTCCGCTTCCCTTTTCTCTTCCTCTTCAAACAAAGAAATCTTTCCATACACCCCATCATACCCCGGAGTAATTTTCACTTTTCCCTCCCTCATCTTTTTCAACCCTTCTGCCACTTTGGGACTGGCAACCTTGGCAAAATCTTCTGCGGAAACATCCAGCAGGATATTAAATTCTGAACCGAACGCTTCAATCAGACGAAAATATTCTTTTTCCACAGCCTTACTTTCTACTCCCTGATGGAAAGCCGAACCAATAATTTCAATCAAGGGAATCATATTTTTGTAGGGAATGGCATGGTCAGGCAAATATCCTGTAGAACGGTCAGCCAAGCTCTCCACCCGATTCATCACTCCGATAGTCAATTTTTTATGACAGACCGGACAGAGATTATTGTGTTTCTTACTCTCTTCCGGTGAAAATAAAATCCCGCAATTTCGGTGGCCGTCATAATGGTACTTCCCCTCCTCCGGGAAAAATTCTACCGTGTACAAAAACTTCTTGGTATCTCTATTTTTCAAAATATCCCTGATTTCAAAATAATCTAACTTACAGTCAAATATATTGGCTTCTCTGCCCAGTTTGGAGGGCGAATGAGCATCCGAATTGGAAATCAGAGTCACTTTATCCAAAGCTGACCATCTCCAGTTCATCAAGGGGTCAGAGGACAGACCGGTCTCGATGGCAAAAATATACTTAGCATATTCACCGAAACATTCTTCTATAGAATCAAAGCCAGAGTTGGAGCCGAAAATGGAAAACCAGGGGGTCCAGGCATGGGCTGGTACGATGAAAAAATCAGAAGAGACATCAAAAACCATCTTGGCTAAATCTTTGGAGGAAAAACCGAAAGTCGGTCTGCCATCCGAGGCAAGTTTTCCAAATTTAGATAATTTGGCATTAAGTTTTTCTACTAACTCTAAACTGGGAGCAAAAAGAATATTGTGAATTTTTCGTAGACGATTGTTTTGAGAATAGACATTGGAAACTTCCACAGTTAAAATGAACTGTATGGCACTATCCGAATTTTTCAGTTTGAAAAGTCCGGTTCCGGTCGGCTCTAATTTGCTCTTTAGTTCATACAAATAAGCCGGATGAGTGAAGTCACCGGTGCCGATTAAATTTATCCCTTTTATTTTTCCCCATTTCACCAGACCCTCTACTTCCATATCCGGACTGGTGGCACGACTATATTTGGAGTGCAGATGAAAGTCAGCGATTATTCTCATTTTTTTCCCTGATTATTACATAAAAAAATATTATTTTTCACAAAAAGCAAGCTGAAAATCAAAATCGCAGTTGAACAAAACTAACCCCTCCCTAGCCCTCCCCTAAAAGGAGAGGGAACTAATTATCCCTTCCCTCGAAGGGGAGGGTGGAAAAATGACTTGAAAAAATTTTCAAATGAAATATATTAAGGTTTAATCTTGAAAGGACAAAAATGAGCAATCAAATTTTAAAAGGAAAAGTGGCTTTGGTAACCGGCGGCTCCCGGGGAATCGGCCGAGCTACCGCGTTGAGGTTGGCGGACATGGGAGCCGATTTGGCCATTAATTTTTTCCGGAGCCGGAACAAAGCCGAAGAGACCCAGAAGGAGATACAGGCTAAAGGGAGAAAATGTATCGCGGTCAGAGCCAATATGAACGACCCGGATAGTATCAAAAAACTATTCGAGGAGTTCAAAAAAGAGTACGCGAAACTGGATATTTTTATCAACAACGCCGCCATGGCTATGTTCGGTCATACCATTGACATGACTTTGAAAGGCTGGGAAGTAACTTTTGATGCCAATACCCGGGCTTATTTTCTGTGCGCGCAGGAGGCCTATAATTTGATGGCTCCCAATGGCGGAGGGAAAATTGTGGCTATGACCAGCTATGGTTCGGTGAGATATATTCCGGGATATTCGGCCCTAGGGTCAGCCAAGGCGGCTATTGAGGCCTTGACCAGATATCTGGCGGTTGAATTTGCTCCTAAAAATATCAATGTGAATTGTGTTTCCGGAGGAGCGATTGATACTGATTCTTTGAGGGTTTTACCGAATTCGCAAGACATAATAGATGAATCTACCAAGAGAACTCCGGCTGGCAGAATCGGAACTCCGGAGGATATTGCCAGGGTGGTTTGTTTTTTGTGTACCGATGAGGCGGAGTGGATTAGGGGGCAGACCATTGTGGCGGATGGAGGATTTTCGCTGATTTGAGAAGAAGAATTATTTTGTAAACTGACCCCTCCCTTACCCTCCCCTCAAAGGAGAGGGTAAAAAAGCAGATGGGGGGTTTTGCTGATTTAAATTTATTTCTACAAACAGCACTCTCTGGATTTCAGAGGTGCAGGGCCTCCTTTGAAAATATAATTGACCGAATAAATTATATCTTGAAGGTTTACACTGCCGTCGGCATTATCGTCTCCAAGACAGAGTGGATTCGGTTCAGGACCTCCCTTAAAAACATAATTTACTTTAAAGACAATATCTGCAATGTTAACCTTATTGTCACCACTAGCGTCACCCGCAATAGCAGTGCACTCCACTGGTATATATTTAATGATCGCATAATCACCAGACTGGGGTATATTCCAACTTTCTCCAGCTATATACACATTTCCACTATCATCAACTACTAACGAAAAAACATAGTCATTATCGTTCATAGGTCCATCATAACGTTTGGTCCATAAAATATTTCCCTCTTTGTCATATTTAATTGTTCTGAAATCAACATCGGTTCCATTCGAACTATAGCCACTAAGGTAGACATTGCCGCTATTATCTACTGCCAAAGCCCAGGGAATGTCCACGCCATTTCCTGGTCCATTATAGCGCCTGACCCACAAGGTATCTCCGCTTGGTGAATACTTAATGGTGGTGTAATCATAAAAAGTCCCAGCTCCGGTACTCTGACCTGTAACATATACATTTCCAAGTTGATCAACCGCCAAAGCCCGAGGCGCATCATAGTCATTAACAGGTCCATCGTAACGTCTGACCCATAAAGTGTCTCCGCTAGGGGAGTACTTAATGGTGGCATAATCAAGATAAGTTTTATCTCCGCCGCTACTATGACCGGTAACATAGACATTTCCGCTATCATCTATTTCTAAAGAATAAGCTGCATCCGAACCATTTTCTGGTCCATTGTAAGGCCTGACCCACAATGTATCACCGCTAGACGAATACTTAATGGTTACATAATCATTTATATTATATCCAAGAGTAGCTGTCCTACCAGTTACACAAACATTGCCACTTTGGTCCACTGCTAGAGCCCGACCCTCATCATAGTAATTGCCCGGTCCATTATAACGGCTAACCCATAACACATCTCCAGTTGGAGAATATTTAATGGTAGCACAGTCATAGTAAGTTCCAACACCTATGCTGGTTCCAGTCACATATACATTACCACTGTCATCCACCGCCAAAGCAAATGGTTCGTCATCATCATTGCCCGGTCCATTGTATTGTCTAACCCATAGGGTGTCTCCATTTGGGGCATACTTAATAGTACCATAATCATAGTTAGGATATGGTCCTCCGATACGTCCACTCTTTCCAGTTACATACACATTTCCAGTTTTATCAACGACCAAAGCTATAGCTACATCAAGGTAATCACCTGGTCCATTGTAACGCCTGAGCCATAAAGTATCACCATTTGGGGCATACTTAATGGTAACATAATCTTCATAACTTGAACCACCTCGACTGAAACCAGTCACATATACATTCCTATCCTGGTCTACTGTCAAAGCACGGGCACCATCATCAATCCCACCATTATATCTTCTCACCCAGGCAGTATCCACCTGAGCTAAGACTGGCAGATAAGAAAGAAATACGCAGAGGAAGAAAACATATTTACTGATTTTCATATTTACCCCTTAATCCTTTTTATAACTTTGTGCTAGAAATATATTAGCTATAAAGCTTTAAAAAGTCAAGTAGTTTTTTCACTTTTTTTAACCTCTAAACTCAAAGCATAAATTCCAATTTCCACAGTTTTGACTTGACTTATCTCTTAAAATTTTTATTTTAGCTTTTTACATTATGTCAGAAGTAAAGTTAATACCCAAAAGTTTCGACCAAAAGTTTTTGAATTTAATCGAGCCCCTGGCTCAGTTTCTGATTTCCAATAAGGTCCATCCCCATTTCATTACCGCTTTGGGATTTACCGTCTCCATCGTGGCGGCTGTCCTGTTCAGCGAAGGTCAGTTTTTGGTAGCCGGGTTAATGGTAATTTTGGCTGGGGTTTCTGATATTTTAGACGGAAGATTGGCCCGAGAGACCAATCGCATCAGCAAATATGGGGCCTTGATTGATTCCACAATTGATAGATATTCAGAAGTAGTGATTTTTTTGGGGATTGCCGGCTTTTTCAAAAGCGTGGGAGCATTTACTTTAATAATCTTGGCAATTACCGGTAGTTTTATGGTCAGCTATACCCGAGCCCGAGCCGAAGGTCTGGGGATTGAATGTAAAATCGGAATTATGCAAAGACCGGAAAGAATGACCTTCCTGGCTTTGGGGGCAATTTTGGGAGCCGTACCTCATACCGATCATTTTTTGATGATTTTAGCTTTATGGTTGATTGCCATTTTAGGTAATATCACTGTGATTCAAAGAATCATTTACATCAGGAACCAACTCAAAGGTGCCAATCCTTAAATAAATTTTTCTCACGGTAAAAGTATTTGACAAGCCCATAGATTTGAGTTAGAATTCGGTTTTTTATGCAATAAAGTATTAACTATAAAGGAGAGAAAATGGGTTCTAAAATTAGAGTGGCTATAATTGGAGCGGGAAATTGTGCTTCTTCACTAGTGCAGGGTGTTTTTTATTACCACAATGCCAAAGAGGGGGATTTTATTCCGGGGCTGATGCATGTCAATCTGGGCGGTTATCATGTTCGGGATATCGAATTTTCAGCCGCCTTTGATATTGACAAAAATAAAGTGGGGAAAGATTTGTCCGAAGCTATTTTCACTAAGCCCAACAACACCTACCAGTTTTGCAAAGTTCCACATCTGAAAGTCAAAGTGGAACGAGGAATGACTCATGACGGATTAGGATTTTATCTATCCAAAATCATTCAGAAAGCACCCGGACCAACTGCCGATATTGTAAAAATTTTAAAAGATACCGGCACCGACGTGGTAGTGAATTATTTACCGGTAGGGTCGGAAGAAGCTACCAAGTGGTATGTGGAGCAGATTTTGGATGCCGGCTGTGGCTTTGTGAACTGTATTCCGGTCTTCATTGCCCGGGAAAAATACTGGCAGAAACGATTTGCCGAAAGAGGACTGCCGGTGATCGGAGATGATATCAAATCCCAGGTTGGGTCAACTATAGTGCATAGAGTTTTAGTTCGGCTTTTACGAGACAGAGGGATTAAATTAGAAAAGACTTATCAGCTGAATGTGGGAGGAAATACCGACTTCTTGAATATGCTTGAGCGAAGCCGTTTGGAATCTAAGAAAATTTCCAAGACCAATGCGGTCACTTCCCAGTTGGATTATGACTTGGGGGAAGAAAACGTGCATATCGGACCATCTGATTATGTGGGCTGGCTGAAAGACCGAAAATGGGCTTATATCCGCTTAGAAGGTAAGGCCTTTGGAGATGTTCCTCTAAATCTGGAATTGAAGCTGGAGGTCTGGGATTCTCCCAATTCAGCTGGGGTGGTCTTGGATGCGGTCAGATGCTGTAAATTAGCTTTGGACCATAAAATCTCCGGGGCTTTGATTGAGCCCTCGGCTTATCTGAAAAAATCTCCTCCCATTCAATTCACCGATGATGAAGCCCGAGAAAAGATGGAAGAATTTATCCGTAAATACGGCAAGAAAACCAAAAAAGAAAGCAAGAAGAAATAGTTCCATTTAATTTTCACTGAAACATCGCTAAGGTGGTTAAAAGCCACCTGTCATAGTGAGCTTGTCGAACCATCTTTGTTTAAAAATATGCCCGGCCGCCTGATTACTTTAGAAGGAATTGACAATTCCGGCAAAACCACCCACGCCAAAAAATTGTCAAAATATTTGAAGAAAAAAGGGTATAAAGTGACTTTAGTTCGAGACCCTGGTGGTACAAAAATTTCCGAAAAAATCAGAAAGATTCTCTTGGATAAAAAAAATAGCTTGGCTGCTGCAACGGAGCTATTTTTATATTTGGCGGCTCGTCAGCAGTTGGTCTCTGAAATAATTTTACCGGCTTTGAAAAAAAATAAATTTGTAATTTGTGACCGCTATTGTGACTCTACTTTGGCCTATCAAGGATACGGACGGGGTTTGAAGGTTAATCTAGTAAACAGTATTCTTACAAGTTGCTTCCCCATTCCGGATTTAACTATTCTGATTGATTTGCCGGTTTTAGAGGCGCGAAAACGTTTCGGTTCAAACCGACCGGACCGCTTAGAGAAGGAGAACTTCTCCTTTCATCAAAAAGTGAGAAGAGGATATTTAGAAATCGCTAATAAAAATCGAAACAGAGTTAGAGTGGTGGAAGGAACCGGAAACTTGGCTAAAACCTGGGAAGAAGTAAGACAAATTGTAGATAATTTTTTAAATAGAAATTAATGCCTCAAGCAATTCGACATAAATGTCTCAATATTTTTTACATAAATGTCTCAACAAGTTCGACATAAAGGAGGTTATATGAATCCGTCTAAAAAATGGTCGGTGGTATTCGGAGTTTTAATTTTTCTAATCATTGTAGCTGGTTTATCTTTTTCTTTCAAGGATAAATTATTCGTTGGACTCAAAACCTATCAGCAGATAGCAGCGGTCATCTCTTCCCGCTATGTGGATGCAGTCGACCCCCAGATTTTAGTCCAGGCTGGAATCAAAGGCATGCTTTCAGTATTGGATCCCTACTCGGAATATCTGGAAGAAAAAGAATACCAAGGTCTAATCGAAGAAACTCAGGGACAGTTTGAAGGGGTGGGACTGGAGATCGGGACTAGAAATCAGTTTTTGACTGTGATTTCACCGGTGGAAGGAGGCCCGGCTTATAGAGCCGGGATTCTGGCCGGGGATAAGATAATCAAAATCAACGGAGAGGAAGCCGAAGGAATCACCGGGGACCAGGCGGTTAAAAAATTAAGAGGTCCCAAAGGGACAGCTGTGACCATAACCATAAGCCGAGCGGGTTTGGCCAAACCGATTGAATATAAAATCACCCGGGATGTAATTGAAGTCAAAACCGTTCCTTATCATGGTTTGCTTGACCAAAAATTTGGTTACATCAGATTAAAAAAGTTCACCGAGACCTCTACCGCTGAAATTACCAAGGCGCTTCTGGAGCTGAAATCCCAAAACACCACCGGAATTATTTTGGACTTAAGAGGAAATCCGGGCGGACTTTTAACTCAAGCCGTCGAAGTGGCTGGTTTATTTTTAGGGGACAAAAAGCTGATATTAGAAACCAAAGGACAGGATGAGGGTCAGAATCAAAAATACTTAGCCGGTGAAAAAGCCGTCTGCCCGGATCTACCTCTGGTGGTATTAGTTGACGAAGGCTCTGCTTCAGCTTCGGAAATTGTAGCCGGCGCCATTCAGGATTGGGACCGGGGAGTGGTAATCGGAGATACTACTTTTGGCAAAGGGTTGGTTCAGACGGTCTTGAGATTGCCTAACGATAACGCCTTAAAACTGACCACGGCCAAATACTTTACTCCCAGCGGCAGATGTATTCAGAAAAAAGAAAACGGCTCTAAGTTAGAACAGCTTGAGCTGGCTACTAAGTCGGATTTCAAGCCAGAGGATTTGGTTTCGGATACCAATTCCGTTTTTTATACTAAAAAAGGGCGTAAAGTTTTGGGCGCCGGAGGGATTATTCCTGATATCGTAGTCGCACGACCGAAGTTTAACCCCTTAATCTACAATCTTCTGCGGGAAGACCTGTTTTTTGAGTTTGCTTCTGAATATGCTTCCAGTAATTCTCCCATTGACCAGAATTTTGAAGTCACCTGGGAAACCTTAAAAGAGTTCAGAAGATTCCTGTGGCAGAAAAATTTCAGCTACCAGACTATGACCGAGCTGCAATTAGAGGAGCTGAAAAAGACAGCTTTTGAGGAACTTTCTTCGGCTAACTTGGATTATAGCTTAGGGCATATCAACCAGGTTATTCAAGAGGAAAAACAAAAAGCTTTTACCCACTCGCTGGAAGAAATCAAATGGTATCTAAAAGAAGCCATTTTGACTCACAATTTGGGAGAAAAAGCCAAATACCCTCAGGTCTGGTCTAAAAATCATCCGGAGATAAAAAAGGCTTTGGAGATTTTAAATCTCAGAGAGAAATATGAAAAGCTCCTTTCTTCCTAAATGTTAGAGTTTTTATTTATTTTTTTAGGATCGGTTGTGATTGGTATTTTGGGTTCTCTTTTAGGTACCGGTGGGGGGATTTTTATGGTCCCCTTTTTGACCTTGGTTTTCGGGATTCCCATGCATCAAGCTATCGCCACCAGCTTGGTCAGTATTATAGCTACTTCTAATACTTCCGCCGGTTTATATGTGTTGAAAAAATTAGCTGATATCCGCTTAGGGATAACCCTGGAGTTAGCTACAGTTTTAGGGGCTATCAGTGGTGGATTTATAGCCGTCAAGGTTCCGGCTGATATTTTAGCTATTTTATTTGCCATAGTTTTACTATATACCGCCTTTTCCATGCTCAAAATACAGCCCAACGACCAAAATTCCTTAGGTTCTTATAAACCTCAAAAATATCCTTTGGGTTTTTTGATTTCTTATATAGCCGGAGGGCTTTCCGGACTTTTAGGAATTGGAGGAGGGGTAATTAAAGTGGCTGCCATGTATTTGATTATGCAGATTCCTTTGAAAGTTGCGGTTGCCACCAGTAATTTCATGATAGGGGTTACAGCTTCAGCGGGCTGTTTTCTGTACTATTTTCGGGGTGATGTTAATTTACCGAGAACCGGAATGGCAGTGACAGGAGTGTTCTTAGGGGCAACGCTAGGTTCTTATCTGATGTTTTCAGTTAAGTCTGATTTCCTGCGCAAACTTTTTGTGCTCTTATTAATCTTTTTGGCTCTGAATATGTTTTTTAAAGGAATTCATTTCAAATTATTTTAGATGCCCAGAGAAATAGCTTACAAAATTGTCGGTTCGGTTTTAAAATGGGGTTCCTGGATTTCTGTTATAGTTTTAATTTTGGGGATACTTTTATTTTTAATTAATCCTTCACCTTCTGAATTCGGGACTATTTCTTGGGGGAAAGATTTTTGGAAAAAACTAAGTCATTTTGACTCCTTATCTTTAATCAACTTGGGAATTCTGCTTATGATGCTGGTCCCTTTTTTCAGGGTTCTGGCGATTGGGGTTTCTTTTGTAATTGAAAAGGATAAAAAATACAGCTTGATTTCTTTGGGGGTGTTATTATTTTTAATTTTGGGGATTTTTCTGGCTGTGAGTCAAGTTTGACAAGAATTGCTTGCGTATAAAGGGCAAGGATTTTTATAGCAGAGCTTATGATTTTTAGAAAACATCGTTTAGGTTATTTGTTTATGTTTGTTATATTTTTATTTTTTGAAATTACCACTCTCTTTTCTTTCCCGGCTAAAAGAAGACTTTTTGAATTAAAGTACGGTTATAAAACTGTTTGTAACCAGTGCCATGTTGACGGCGGTGGTTCTGAGAACAATGATTATGGAATAGATTTTCACCGTAAAGGTCAAAATTTGGTTGCTTTTTCTAAAATAGAAGCTTTGGATTCCGACGGAGATGCTTTCTCTAATTTAGCTGAGATAAAAGCCAAATCCAATCCTGGCGACCCCAAAAGTACGCCAAAAAAACCTGGAAGTTATATGCAAGCTGAAGTCGAAACTTTTATTCCTAAAAAAGATTTGCAAAAACTTTTTCCCAATGCCTCCCGATTTAAAGCTGTAGAAGGAATTATTCCTCAAGAAAAAAAGACCGAATTGGAGAAAAAAGCTGGTTTATTATTAAGCGAGGATGAACAAGTTCCCACTTTTTTTGAGGCCTATTCTAATACTCAGCAAAAATTGGGGGTAGCTTTGCTTTTTGCTTCTATGGAACACCGTAAACACACTTTTGGAGGGATAGCTTGTGATAATTCGGGGAAGATTCTTAGAGTCATAGTTTTTAAACAACAAGAGAAAAAGAACTTAAAAATGAATTCTCTTTTAAAACAGTTTGAAAAGAAATCGAGTAAAAATCAATTTAAAGTTGGTAAAGATATACAACCTCTTCTGAAATTAGAGGTTTTCTCCCAAAAAATATCAGATTTCGTTAAAAAATCTGTTTGGATAATCAAAGAAATTTATTTAACTTCTGAAACGCAAAAAGGATAAATTGTGTCCATCTTTGAAAATTTTAATCTAAGACAGTCACCTTTAGGGTTTAAACTTTTGAGCACCGCTTTTTTGATAGGCTTGAGCTTGGCTCAGGGTTTGGGGATGACCATGGCTTTTATTCAGACCACAGTAGTAAATACTTCGGCGGAAGAATATTTTTCTTATCTTAAAGCCACCAAGCTGGTCTCCTTATCCCATCCCCACTTTTTCGGCTATTCCACTTTATATTTTTTGACCGGACTCCTATTTTTATTTACCAAGCAGCCCAAAGCTATTAAAACCATCTTGCCCGGATTGGTAGTTTTTGCGGCTTTATTGGATATTGTCAGCTGGTGGGGGATAAAGTATGTTTCTAGCAAGATTGAAATTCTGTCTATGCTAGCCGGTATTGTTTTTGTTGGCGGATTTTTATATATGGCCATAGTTATTTTTTACGAGCTGTGGTTCCGGAAGAAAGTTGATTGAATTCTTGAAAAACTACTAAACTAATTTCAGCTAAAATCGTCCAATATTAAAAACAGGTAAAAAGTTCCCAAACTGCCAGATGCTAAAAGGACTTGACTAAAAGCGAAATTTACCGTATAATTTTCAGCAAACTAAGGAGATTAAATGTACGCTATATTAGAAACCGGAGGTTTACAGTTTAAAGTCACCAAAGGGGAAGTTCTAAGGATTCCTAAGCTTGTAAGTTCTCCCGAAGAAGAAGTGGTTTTTGAAAATATTCTTCTGGCCGCGGAGAAAGATAAAACCTGGATAGGAAGACCATATATCAAAGGTGCCAAAGTCACAGCTGAAGTTTTGGCTAACGGAAAATCACCCAAAGTGATTGTGTTCAAATTCAAAAGAAGAGTGAAATACCGCCGCAAGAGGGGCCACCGCCAGGATTACACGGAAATCAAAATCAATGAGATCAAACTTCCCAAAGCTTAAATAATTATGTCGGTTGGGAATAAAACAAGTTTTACTCGGTTCAGGCCTGGTTTATTAATTCTGGTTTTGATTTTTTTCTGCGCTGCCATTTCAGCCCAGGAGCATACCATCTCTAAAGTCACGGTAGAGGGGAACAAAATCGCCGACCCTACTCTGATTTTAAATGTCTCAGGATTACAGGTGGGGACCCCTTTGGAAGCGGAGCCAATCGAAAAAGCCATCAGATTTATCTATAACTTAGGGCTTTTTTCGGATGTCAAAATTTTAGGGACCCAGACTCCGGAAGGGCTGGAACTTACCATCCAGGTTCAGGAATATCCCCGTATCGCTAAAATTGAGATTGAAGGAAACCGCAAAATCAAAGATGCGGACCTGAAGGATAAAACCAGCTTATCCGAAGGAAAGCTGGCCTCCCCCAACGAGGTCCAGGAGAGTGCCAATAAGCTCAAAGCTTTTTACAATGAAAAGGGGTACTTCCTGGCTCAGGTGGAAACTCAGGCCGAACCCAATGCCGCCGGGGAGCTGGTTTTAAAATTTAAAGTCAACGAAGGGGAAAAAGTCAAAGTTCGGGGAATCGAGATTGAGGGGAATAAGATTTTCTCCGACAAAAAGATTCGCAAGCAGATGAAAACCAAACCCAAAGGGATTTTGCGCAGCGGGAATTTTGAAGAACTGAAATACCAGGAAGACAAAGACCGGATCGTTGATTTTTATAAAAGGGAAGGTTATCTGGATGCTACGGTCGTATCTGATTCTATCTGGTACGGACCGGTTAAAAAGAAAATGTATATCCGTCTGACCGTCTCTGAGGGAGATCGCTACCAATTTGGCAAGGTAGGATTTGAGGGTCACAAGCTCTTTACTACCGAAAAATTTTTGCAGCAGGTCAGGTTCAAAGAGGGGGAAATTTTTAGTCAGAAAAAGTATGAGCAAACCCAGGCCAATATCGAAAACCTGTATTTGGACGAAGGTTATATTTATCTGAGAATTCAGGATAAGCAAGCTACCCGGGGAAAAGTAGTGGATATTACCTTTCAGATTAACGAAGGTTCCCAGGCCCATGTGTATAAAATAAATATTGAAGGTAACACCAAAACCAAAGAAAAAGTCATCCGCCGTGAACTTTCACTAAAGCCCGGGGATGTTTTCAGAAGATCCCTTTTGATGAGAAGCTTAAGGGACGTCAGTTACTTAAATTATTTTGCCAACGTGGTCCCCAATTATGAGGCTTTGACCAATGGGGATATTGACCTAACCATTAAAGTCGAAGAAAAGCCGACCGGACAGGTTACTTTTGGAGCCGGCTACAGCGAAAGAGATAAATTAGTGGGGACTCTGGGGCTAGGGATTCCCAATTTATTCGGTAACGGACAATCTGCCCAGCTAAACGTCGATTTTGGTGGACGCCGTAAAACCTTCCAGATAAGTTATACTGACCCCTGGTTTCGAGATACTCGCACTTCCGTAGGATTTGATTTATACAATGTCAACCGCAGATGGTATGATGACTACACCGAGGAAACTCGGGGAGTTGGATTGAGATTAGGGAAAAGATTATTCTGGCCGGATAATTATTTTAGAATCTTTTGGGGTTATCGCTTCGAATCCGTCAGCTATAAGGAATTTTCTGACATCTATAAAACCATCGCCGATTCCTTATTTATCCAATATTCTAATATTGACTTTATTCCCTACCCTTACCGCTTAGTTAAAATTGACTGGCCCCAATTAACCTCCAGCATGAGTTTGACTATTACACGCGACAACCGAGATTTACCACAATTTGCTACTAAGGGGTCTGCTGTTTCCTGGACTGGAGAGCTGGCTGGCGGACCTCTGGGAGGTGACTGGGCTTATCATAAGCATATCATCGACCTGGCCGGTTATTTACCGTCTTTCTGGAAATTTACTCTGGTGGCTAAGGCCAGAATCGGGATAATTGACAGCTGGAGAGGAGACCGAAAGATTCCGTTTATAGAAAGATTTGCTCCCGGGGGAGCAAACAATCCGGACGGGATTATAAGGGGTTACCCGGATACCTGGGTAGGTCCAAAGGATCCAACCGGAGCCCGTTTAAGAGGGAAAGCTGAAATTATATATAATATTGAATATCAGTTTCCCTTGGTGGAGCAGCAGTTTTATGGACTTTTGTTGGCTGATGCCGGGAATGCCTGGCTTTCTTACCAAGATATCAAACCCTTCCCCAGGCATCTGTTTAGATCGGTGGGAGCCGGAGTCAGAATGATAGTACCCAGTTTAGGTTTGATTGGCTTTGATATAGCCTACGGGTTTGACTATACCGACCCTTCCTGGAGACCCCATTTTATTTTTGGTTCCAGATTTTAAAAAAATATTAACCCTTAAGGAGGATTTAAAAATGAAACTTTTCAGTTTAAATAGAAAGTTGAGCTGGATTGGCTTGGGCTTATTGGTCCTACTTTTTTCAGGTTTAAAGGCTCACGCAGAAGAAATTAAAATGGGGTATATAAACTCCATTAAAATCAGAGCCGAATACAAAGAATTTGCCGATGCCCAGACCAAATTTGACAAAGAGATCGCCGAGTTTCAAAACCAGGATGTGGCCTTGAGGCAAGAGATAGACAGCTTGCAGAAGGTATTGGAGAGTCAGTCTCTTTTGCTTTCGGAAGCCAAGAGAAAGGAAAAAGAACAGCAACTAGAGACAAAAAAACAGACCTACCGCAAGTTTTTTGATGAGATCTTCGGGCCGGACGGGAGAGTGGAAAAAAAGAACGCCGAATTGACCAAGCCGATTCTGGATAAAATTAACGCTGCTCTGGAGAAAATCGCCAACCAGGATGGTTATGCCTTTATCTTTGATGCGGTCAACGGGAACATCGCCTACGCCAAAAAAACTTTCGATATAACCGATAAAGTCCTGACTGAGCTGAATAAGTGAAGAAAACCTTAGGGGAGATTGCCCAATTTGTAAAAGGAGAATTGGTTGGGGAGGCCTCTTTAGAAATCTGCGGTGTGGCTGGATTGCAAGAAGCTCAAAAAGGAGAAATCTCCTTTTTAGCTAATCCCAAATACAAAAATTTTTTAAAATCCACCCAAGCCAGCGCTGTAATTACCAGTGAAAAAATCGAAAACTCCCTCCCTTTTGCGGTAGTCAAACACCCTAACCCTCATCTGGCTTTTTCCCAAGTGGTAAAGCTTTTTTATCCGGAAAGAAGAAATTATCCGGCTGAAATTCATCCCTCTGCCATTTTGGGAAAAAATTTAAAATTGGGGCAGGGGGTTCATATCGGAGCATATGTAGTTATTGAAAATGAGGTGGAGATAGGAGACCGAACTGCGGTTTTATCCGGCTGTTTTATCGGAGAGAAAAGCCAAATCGGGGAGAATTGTTTGATCTATCCGAATGTAACCATCCGGGAGAATATTATTATCGGAAACAACGTTATCATTCACTCCGGAGCGGTTATTGGCAGTGACGGCTTTGGGTTTGCCTTTGACGGAAAAATTCATCAGAAAATTCCTCAAATCGGAAATGTGATTATTGGAGATGAGGTTGAAATCGGGGCTAACGTGACTATCGACCGGGCGGCTTTAGGTTCCACCAGAATCGGTAAAGGGACAAAAATCGACAATCTGGTTCAGATTGGACATTCGGTAGAGATTGGAGAAAACTGCATTTTGGTGGCCCAGGTAGGAATCGGGGGAAGCACCAGGTTAGGAAAATATGTCACCCTGGGTGGACAAGCCGGTTTGGTGGGGCATATCGAAATTGGTGATGGTGCAAGCGTGGGAGCCCAAGGAGGAGTGACTAAATCTATTCCAGCCGGAACCGCGGTTTCCGGCTATCCGGCCCGTGAACACAAGAAAGCCAAAAAGATTGAAGCTAGCTTATCTTTTTTACCTCTTTATATAGAAAAAATTAAGCGGCTGGAAAAAGAAATCGAGCAACTGAAAAAAAATTGAAAAAAACGGGCCAATAGTTTAAGTTAGAAAGGGCAGTAAGCTTTACGTATTCCAGAAGAGATAAAAACCAGGAGGATGAATGGGTAAAGCGTTAGAGGTTACTGATCAGAATTTTGACCAGGAGGTGCTGAAAGCCGAGATTCCGGTTTTAGTCGATTTTTGGGCGACCTGGTGTGGTCCTTGTCTAATGATGACCCCAATTGTGGAAGAGATTGCCCAGGAATACGCCGGTAAACTTAAAGTAGCTAAAATGGACGTGGACCAAAACAACCAAACCTCCATCCAATATGGGATAAGAAGCATTCCGACTTTGTTTTTCTTCAAAGACGGAAGAGTGGTGGACCGAATCGTGGGAGCAGTACCCAAACAACATTTTGTGGAAAAAATCGAAAAGATTTTAAACGCTTAAGAGGTAACTTTAATAAAGATAAGTTAAGAAAGGTCAGTCAGGCTGACCTTTCTTTTTTAACTTTTAACTATTCAACAAGTCAGCCGATATAAATCAAAAATGAGATACTACTCATCTTCATACGGCTGGGGTGGGGGGATGCTTACTCCGATGGTAAAGATGTTGCTTCTGGCCAATCTGGGAGTTTTCATCCTTCAGCATCTTGTGGGTTATCAGTTAATTACCTGGTTTGGCTTGGTGCCGCATCTGGTGATAAACAAGGGCTGGCTGTGGCAGGTCGGGTCTTATATGTTCCTGCACGGAGGGCTGTTTCATATTCTGTTTAATATGTTTGTCTTGTGGATGTTCGGTTGCGAGATTGAAAGGGCCTGGGGACCTAAAGAGTTCCTGAAATATTATTTATTATGTGGAATAGGAGCCGGAGTTTTTACCGTGCTGTTATCCTGGAACTCCATAGTCCCCACCATCGGGGCTTCCGGGGCAATTTTTGGGATTTTGGTGGCTTACGCCATGATGTTTCCGGACCGTTTGATTTATGTTTATTTTCTGTTTCCGGTCAAAGCCAAATATCTGGTAATCTTTTTTGTGGTGATTGAGTTTGTGGCTTCTCTGCGACATACCTCAGACGGGATTGGACATTTTGCTCACTTGGGTGGAATGGTAATCGGATTTTTGTATATAAAAGCCGACTGGAGGACCAGAAACCTTTTTACTTTTTTCAAAAATTACCGATATAAGAGAATGATGAAACAGCTGGAAAAGAAAAGGGAAGAAAAAGAAAGACTGATGGAAAGAGTGGACCAGATTCTGGATAAAATCAGCCGGGTGGGAATGGAAAACCTGACCAAAGAAGAAAGAAGGATTTTGGAACAAGCCAGCCACGCCCTGTCTGAAAATCAGGAGAGCAAGCTGGGCTAGATGGCTACAGCCATGGTGTAACCAAAAGCTCTTTTATGAGCAAAAAAATTCTGATCGCCGACAAAAGCATAACTATCCGCTCCATTGCCGAGTCTTTGCTGAGACAAAAGGGGTATGAAGTTTCTACCGCAGCCGAGCAGGAGAAGGCTTTGAGTTCCATCAGAGAGTCCCCTCCGGATTTAATCATTTTGGATTATTCTCTCCCCGGCGTCAGTTTATCCATTTTTTTGCAAACCTTGAAATCAGAGCCGGAACTGAAAAACGTGCCGGTGGTTTTAATGTTTCCCATTTCGGAATTGAAAAAGCAGGAAAGCTTAATCCAGAAAGAGAATTTGAGTTATCTGATTAAACCCTTTACCCCCAAAGAGCTTTTGGTCAAAACCGAAGAATTTATCAAAGAGTCTAAAGCTCCCGCAACTCCGCCCAGCTCAGCCAAAAAGAAAAGCAGTATAGAATTAATGGAAGAGGCTTCAGCTAAGGAAGTGGATGCTTTCTTTGACAACCTTATCCCGGAAGAAGAGGCAGTCGATAAAACTGAAAGGGTCTCTATGCCGGAAGAGGAGGAAGATCTGATATTGTCTACCTCTTTTGCCGATGCCCCACCCGATGAAGAGGAGCCGGAGGCAGTTGATAAGCCGCATGATTATGAATGGTTCTTAAGCGAAATGAAAGGTGAAGGGAAAAAACCGGGGGATAAAAAGAAATCTGCTTCTCCTCCAAAAACCAGCAGCAAAGCAGAAAAAACGGCTAAAAAGGATGAAGAAATAGAGACCAAGAAATTGGACGTGCAGGTGCAGGAAATGGGCACTCCTAAGCTGAAGTTAGATAAAATACTGTCCAAAATGAAGGAAGAAAAAGAGGAAGAAGAGGAGGAAGAAGAGCCGGTATCCGGTTATGCTGAGTTAAAAAATGAAAAGGAAACTGATGACAAGGCTAAGACTAAAAAAATACCTTTGGAACCTCCTATGCCTTCTGCTATCAAAGAGACTCTACCCCCAGAAATATCTTCAGCAATGGATTATCACAAAATGGTGGACCAGATAGTAGAAGAGGTTTCTGACAAATTGGCTAAGGAAATTATCAAAAAGATAGATAAAGAAACAGTGGCCAAACTTTTAAAGAAAAAAATGGAAAATCTGGATTTTAAGATTTCTTAACGCACTCGATATTCTTTTAAAGTATAAGTCCTGCTTCCCGCAAATCTTACGTTTTCTAATTTGACAATTCCTACATAGGAAGCAAACCAGTAAATATCACGAGTGTCTGAGGCAAGGGGGACGCTTACAATTTCAAAACAGTCATTAAATATACCAGCGGGAGTAGCTATATTTTCTATAGCTACCACCCAACCATTGTCAACGTATAGAGGACGTCCTAGCTTCCCGTAAACACAACTACTTTCTGCAAGAACGTGCCATTCAGTTCCGACTTGAAGCGGAGATTTTAATATTATCTTATAGTCTAAATTACACTTTTTATTTGTATATTCTCTTAATTCATCACCTATAAATTGCAAATAGGAAAAAGTAGTATCTGCGCTACCTCTGAGTGGGAAATAATTTTGAAGTGTGCTGCCGGAACTAGTAATTTTTCTTTTGACAAAAACCAAACTTCGCTCAGAAAGATGATCATAACCGATTATTTCCACTCTAACTTCGCCCCAGGCACTGGAATAGAGCCAAAAATTACCTATATCCAGAGGATAGAAATTTTTTACACTCTGAGGTCCGGTTGGACTCTTTTGGCATTGAAGTAAGACTACACTTAGAACCAAAATGAAAATTAAACTCAGTTTTCTATTACACCTCATAAAAATTCAAGTATAAAAAACTAACGCACCCGATATTTTTTTAAAACGTAAGAAGCACTCCACCACTCTATTTCCCACGTCAATTTGGTTATGCCAATATAGGGAGCAAACCAGCGATTACCAGTAACTATAGAAGCCGGACAATTACAGGTCACGATTCTATAGCAATCGTTAAAACTTCCGGCTGGAACAGTTATATTTTCCATGGTCTCTATAGTATCTGTAATTGCAACCATGAGCGGACAGGCGTCACAGAAACAAGTATCGATATTCCATTCAGCTCCTATCTGGAGAGGAACTTTCAGCAAAATTTTGAATTCACAGCTATAATTTTTATCTAGATACTCCCGTAATTCATTCCCCTCAAATTTTAGATAAGAAATAAGAGTGTCCGAAAGATCAGCGGAGTGAAAGATAATTTTTCTTTTGACAAAGACCAAACTTCCATCTGAAAGAGTGTCCTTTCCGATTATCTCCTCCCAAATTTCCGAATCAAAACAACCCCAGTTGCAAATTTTCCCCTCATACACCCAGTAATTTCCGACCGTTAAGGGAAACAAGTTTTCTATTGGTTGAGGACCGGTCGGGCTTTTCTGGCAGGTGGCTAACAGCAGAGGAGAAAACAAGAACAAGCAGGCTAAATATTTCTTAAAATTAATTCTCATCTTAACTCCCTGTTTATGGTTTACAACTCTATTTCACTATAAATATAAGCTATTCTTATATAAAAAGCAAGTAGATTCTTAATAAAAGAGTTGCAGTTACGCTTGCAATTTTATCAGATTATATTATTTTAGAAAAATATGAAAATCATCATCCCCGCAGCCGGTGTGGGCACCCGTTTAAGACCGCACACTTATTCAGAGCCCAAAGCTTTGCTCAATGCAGCCGGAAAGCCGATTTTAGGGCATATTTTGGATAATTTAGTTCCCTTAAAACCCACCGAAGTTATCTTTGTGATTGGCTTTTTAGGTCAAAAAATAATTGATTTTGTCAAAAAAAATTATAAATTTAAGACCAATTTCGTAGAGCAAAAGAAACTTTTAGGATTAGGACATGCGATTTATTTGACAAGAGAGCTTATCACAGAGGAACCGGTTTTAATAATTTTAGGCGATACCATAATTGATTCGGATTTGAGATTTATAAGAAAAAGCAAAAACAATCTTTTAGGAACTTGTGAAGTAGAAGACCCCCGAAGGTTCGGAATTGCTGAAGTAGAAAATGGCTGGGTGAAAAAATTGACTGAAAAACCAAAAAACCCCAAAGGAAATTTGGCTCTGGTGGGAGCTTATTATATTAAAGATACCAACTTGTTCACACAGTGCTTGAAAGAGACTGTGGAAAAAGGACTCAAGACCAAAGGTGAGTACCAGCTGACCGACGTTCTACAAAAAATGATTCAGAAAAAAGCTAAGTTTAAGACTTTCAAAGTCCAGAGCTGGTACGATTGCGGAAAAATTGAAACTCTTTTGGAGACCAATCGGAATTTGTTAATGCGAAAAACTGTTTCACTCAATAAAAAAAGCCGGGGGTCTTTAATTCTGCCTCCGGTTTTTATTTCGCCGAAAGCCAAAGTTGAAAACTCGGTTGTCGGACCTTTTGCCACGATAGCAGATAAAGCTCGGGTGAAAAATTCGGTCATTTTTGATTCCATAGTCAATGAGAATTCCAAAGTGTTGCATACGATTTTGAATTCTCAAGTTGTCAGGAAAAAAGCCAAGATAAATGAAAACAACTGGCATTTTGAAAGCTTAAGCTGAATTTTATAGTTTCAGGAGGAAAGTTGAATAACAAAGATTTCTTTTTTACATCCGAATCGGTGACCGAAGGGCATCCGGATAAGGTCTGTGACCAGATTTCGGATGCGGTATTAGATGAAGTGCTTAAACAAGATCCTAAGGGAAGGGTGGCTTGTGAGGCTTTTATTACGGTAGGGCTGGTAATTGTGGGAGGAGAGATAACCACTACCGGTTATGCGGATATCGGGGGTTTGACCAGAAATCTTATCAGAGAGATCGGTTATACTGATGCCAAATACGGTTTCAATTATCAGACCTGTGCGGTTTTAAATGCTATCGGTGAACAGTCGCCTGATATTTCTCAGGGGGTCGATACTGGCGGTGCCGGTGACCAGGGTCTGATGATAGGTTATGCCTGTAACGAAACTCCGGAGTTAATGCCTCTGCCGATTATGCTGTCTCACAGGTTGACCAAAAAATTAGCGGAAGTGAGAAAGGCAAGAATCTTGCCTTACTTAGGACCGGACGGAAAATCTCAGGTTACCGTTCAATATCAAAACGGAAAACCTACAAGAGTGGAAGCTGTGGTCATTTCCAGTCAACATACCGAAGAGATTTTAGATAAAAGCGGGAAAAGGATTACTCCGGAGGCAACCGAAGAGATTAAAGAAAAAGTGATTTATGCTGTGATTGATGAAAGTTTGAGAGATAAAAACAGCAAATATTATATAAACCCTACCGGAAAATTTGTGGTGGGTGGACCTCAATCTGATACCGGAATGACCGGCCGAAAAATTATTGTGGATACTTACGGAGGTATGTGCCCCCATGGTGGAGGAGCTTTTTCCGGCAAAGACCCTACTAAAGTTGACCGCTCTGCCAGTTACATGGCTCGCTATATTGCCAAAAATATTGTGGCTACCGGTGTGGTGGAACGATGCTCTATACAGTTGGCCTATGCTATCGGAGTAAAAGAACCGGTATCGATTTACGTGGATATTTCAGGAGGAAAAGATATACCTAATTCTAAATTATTGGATTTAATCAAGAAAAATTTTGAGCTGACCCCTCAAGGGATTATGGATATGTTAAATTTGAGAAGGCCTATTTACAGGAAAACCGCCGCTTACGGACATTTTGGCAGAAACGAACCGGAATTTACCTGGGAAAAAACAGATAAAGTCAATGATTTATTGAAAGGATTATAAAATGCAATATGACGTCAAAGATTTGAAATTAGCCAAAGCCGGCAGATTGCGAATCGAATGGGCTGAAAAAAATATGCCGGTCTTAAGATTAATCCGAAAGCAGTTTGAAAAACAAAAGCCGCTCAAAGGAAAACAGATTGCGGCCTGTTTACATGTCACTACCGAAACAGCAAATCTGATGGTTACTCTAAAAGCCGGCGGAGCTAAAGTAGCCCTGTGCGCTTCCAATCCTTTATCTACTCAGGACGATGCCGCCGCCAGTTTAGTCAAGGATTTCGGCATACCGGTTTTCGCCATCAAAGGAGAAGATAATAAAACTTATTACAAGCATATCAAAGCAACCTTAAGTTTAAAACCCCAGATCACTATGGATGACGGAGCCGACCTGGTTTCGCTTTTGCATGCTAACCGAAACGAGTTAGTTAAAAATATCATTGGAGGAACTGAAGAAACCACCACCGGAGTAATCCGTTTACGGAGTTTAGAAAAACAGAAACTGTTGAAATTTCCTATAATTTCAGTCAATGACTCAAAAACCAAACATTGGTTTGATAATCGCTATGGAACCGGACAATCGACTTTGGATGGAATTTTAAGAGCTACCAATATTCTGTTTGCCGGTCTGAAAGTGGTAGTCTGCGGTTATGGCTGGTGTGGTCGGGGATTTGCCTTGCGGGCTAAAGGGATGGGAGCAGATGTGATGGTGACCGAAGTTGACCCTTTGAAAGCTTTGGAAGCGGTGATGGATGGATATAAAGTGATTCCTATCGGTGAGGCAGCTAAAATTGGCGATTTATTTGTGACCGTGACCGGTGATGTTTCCGTCATCCGCAGAGAGCATTTTTTGAAGATGAAAGATGGAGCTATCGTGGCTAATTCCGGTCATTTTAATGTGGAGATAGATATTGATGGCTTAAAGAAAATCTCCAAGTCCAAAAGAAAGACCAGAGAATTTGTGGAAGAGTTCACTTTAAGAAATGGAAAAAGAATTAATCTTTTGGGAGAAGGTAGATTGATAAATTTAGCGGCTGCCGAAGGACACCCGGCCACGGTGATGGATATGTCTTTTGCCAATCAGTCGTTGGCCGCCAAGTTTTTGGCAGAAAGCGGTAGCAAATTACAAAAGAAAGTTTATCCGGTTCCGGAAGAGATTGACCAGAAAATCGCTCAATTAAAATTGGAAGCTATGGGGGTGAAGATTGACAAGTTGACTCCAGAGCAAAGAAAGTATTTGTCCTCTTGGGAATTGGGGACTTAATTTTTGAAAAAAGGGTGGGCTTATTTTAAATACCAAATTAAAAATCTTCTTAATCAGCATTTTGATTTTTTCCTTTTCACACCAGGCATTTCCAGTTGAACTAAGTTCTGGCGAAACTCCAGTTGAATTGCACATACTTTTACAATTGAGATGTATAGATTTTTCCAGCCACACTTCGATTTACGAGAATGACCAAGTTTACTCTGGTTTTTCAGCTCGTCGAGGTGAAATAAGGTTAGAAGGAAGTTTAAACCAAGAAAATATTCGCTGGGGTTTAATGGTTGACCCAATTGCCTTATCTAATAAAATTACTCAAGATGCCTATATTTCCTTGGAATACATCCCCTTCTTAGACCTAAAACTTGGCCAATTTAAATATCCCCAAAATTTAGATGGTCGCACTTCCTCAGCCAAACTTTTATTTGCTCGTCGCACTATGATTGGAAGAATCTTTGGAGATAAAAGGGATTTGGGACTCCAGTTTGGGCATAATTTTGAAAAATTTGAATATGCCTTCGGTTGGATCAATGGCAGCGGAAGGAATAATCCGGAAAATAATAATAAAAAAGATTGGGTAGCGAGAGCATTGATAATTCCAATTTCCTATGTTAGTCTTGGTGGTTCAATTTATCGAGGGAGACAGCCCAGCGGAGTGACGGAAAGAACCGGTGCCGAACTAAAATTTAATTATAAAAATCTTGTGTTCCAATCAGAATGTCAGGTGGGACAAGACGGCTCTTTGGAAAGATGGGGTTTGTATCTGCAAGCTGCTTATCTTATAAATAAATTTTTACAACCTGCGGTGCGAGGAGAAATCTGGGAACCAGCGAAAAACAACCTGAAAGATAAAATGTATATCACCACTTTTGGATTTAACTGGCTTTTAAAAGGGGAAGCTACCAAAATTATTTTTAATTATATTTTGGTTATTGAAGAAGAAAATGAGGTTGATAACAATGAGTTTATAATCCAGTGGCAGGTGAGTATTTAACTTTCAGAATAAGTTCATTTTCTGGCTTTAAACAAAATCCCCAGCCCCAAAATCCCGAAAATAAAATTCCCACCCCAAGCTGAAAGCCAGGGAGGCAATTTCTGGTTATATCCCAGCGATTGTCCGATTTTAAACAGGATATAATAAATGAAACCGACAATGACCGTCACCCCAAAATTAAAAGCCAGACCGGACCTGCGAGGATGCGCCGCCAATGGAGCTCCAAATAGAACTATGATGAAATTCAACACAGAAAAAGAAAACAGGACATACATATCCACCAGCTCTTTGGTAACATCTTTGCCTGATTTTTGTTTGAGCTTAAGATAACTGGATAATTCTTTCAAATCCATCTGGTCCGGAGTTTTCTGCTCCCGGGAAAAAAGCTCCGGTTTGGCTTTTAAGTCATACCTTACCCAGGAGGAAAAGGTCTCATATTTTTCAGCCTGGAATGAAGTATCCTCGAAAACCCGCACTCTTCCTTTTTCCAAAAGCCACCCCGGACCTTTCCAGACCACATTCTGGGCTTCCAGCCACTCCACCAATTTTTCATCCTCAAATCTTTGAAACAAAGCGTCAACTCCCTGTTTCAATTTGGTATCATAGATTTTGAAATGAAAAATCCAGCCCCCGTCTCCCTGCACGAAAAGGTCGATAATCTGGGCTTGTTCTGCAGAACGGATTTTTTCAAATTTGGTTCTTTTAATTTCGGCTTTCTTTTGAGTGGCGTAGGGAACCACATATCCTTTAAACAGAACAACCAAAATAGAGATTATTAAAGCTAGGATATAAAGGGGAGTCAGTATGCGGTATAAACTGCTGCCTGAGGATTTCAGGGCCGTAATTTCATGGTTTTTGCTCAAGACTCCTATGGAAAACAGAGTGGACAAAAGCATGGCCACCGGAATAACCAGAGCCAGGACTTCCGGCAGAGAGTATAAATAATATTCTGTTACATCAGTGAATTTGGCATTGCGGTCGATGAAATAATCTATTTGCTCGATCAGATTTACCAAAATGAAGATAATCGATAAAGCCACCAGGCTGAACAGAAGCACTTTCAAAAACTGGCTGATTAAATAGCGGTCTAAAATTTTCAAAAAAACTTCTCCCTCATTTTGCTAATCTCGCGTTATTTTCATTTCCCCAAGATAAGACAATCCGGATATTAAGGTAAGATATATTTTTGCAATTTCCGGGGGATTATTTTTTCCAGCCAGCCCCAGGAGATGAATTTGGCTTCTTTGTAGGTTTTGATGAAAAGAAATAATCCGGCTGTTCCGATCAAAAAATTGGCTGACCACATAGCCCACAAAGCAGATATAATCTGCCGGTCCGCTAATTCCTCGCCGGCGATTAAAAAAGCCCAGTATAATATGAAGAACCCCAAGGATAAACTTAAGGCAATCACCATTCCCCCTCTTTTTGCCATAATCCCTAAAGGAGCACCCAGAAGCACAAACACCAGACAAGCCACCGGGATGGAATATTTTTTATGAATTTCCACCAAGAAAGAGTTTATTCTCTTTTTGGCATCTTTGAGATTAAAATGAATGGTCTGAATTTCTCTTAGAACCTCCTGCTCTCTTCGGAAACTGTTGATAGCTATTTGTTCGGAACTCAAGTTAGCCGAAGCGGCAGTGGTGGGTGATAAAACTGAGCTGACGGCATTTTTGGTCAGCTCTTTGAGTTTTTTTTCTTGAGAGGAAATTTCCGGTTTAATTTTATCCACCTCTTTTTTCATCATACCTGCACTCATTTCTCTATCGGTGCGGAAATCAGAGGAAGACCTGACCAACTGACCGCCGATGTCGGAAAAAAAAAGAATCTGTTTATCGAAGGTTAAGCGCCGGTATTGTCCTAACTGGGCTTCATCCATCTCATGCACTTCTCCCTTGTGCAGGGTCAGAATTAAGGTGCTTCGGTCGGAGTTGAACTCTATTTTCCCCTTTTCAGCTATTATGGTCCGGGGATAATATCGGTCTTTTTGTTCATAGATAGTGATGCCTTCGATGTCGGAAGATTTGGGATCCACTTTTTTGATTAAAATATGATACCCGGGAATATCGGTCATAAAGACCCCTTCTTTGATATTCAAAGTAGGTCTTTTCTGATGAATATCGGTCATCAGTAGCCGGGCTTTGTGGTTGGCTTCCGGTAAGACTGAATTGTTAAAAAATATCATTCCGACGGCCAGCAAAATGGAAGTAATAATCACTGGCAAAACTAATTTGTATAAGCTGACTCCGTTGGCTTTCAGAGCCAAGATTTCATTATCTGCTGACAGTCGGCCAAAAGCCATCAGGGTGGCTACCAGAACCGCCATAGGGATGGATAAAGCCAGCATCCAGGCCAAGTTTAAAACAAATACTTCTAAGATAGTGAAAGCTGAAAGCCCCCGGGTGATGATTAGATTTAAAATTTCTAAGATGAACTCCATCACCAACACAAAAGTGATTATGGCTAAACCGAATGCAAATGGTCCGATATGTTCCTTTAAAACGTAGCGCTGTAAAATCTTCATTTTCATTGAAAATATACTTTATTTTTCGGTTTCTTCCATATTAGACTATCTTATTGGGTCGGCTATTTGAGATGAAAATATAGGAAAGTAGCTTTTTGATTACATGAAGTGATTTATATGGTTTCATAGGATTTAATTTTTATATTTTAACAACTGACTTGCTTTGCTTGAAAAATTTAATTATTATAAAGTCGGAAATGAAAAAGCTTTTAGTCAAAGATTTAAAACCAGGGACCGAAGTTTTGGAATTCTTTGCCTTGAGGAAAAAGGAGCTCAAAGAGTTCGACGGGAAAAATTTTTTGAAATTGGAGTTGGGGGATAAAACTGGGAGGATTGATGGAGTGATTTGGGACAGAGCCGTGGAATATGACCGGCAGATTGAAACCGGGGATATCGTGAAAGTCAAAGGGGTTGCCTCCAGCTATAAAAACAACCTGCAAATCAAAATAGATGATATTTTGGCAGTTCCGGCTGAAAAAGTGGATTTGGAGGACTTTCTACCGGTGGCGGACAAAGCCCCTGAAGAGCTTTTGCAAGAGTATAAAAAAATATCATTTTCGCTTAAAAACCCTCATTTAAAAGCTCTTATGGAGAAGATTTTAGCCGATGAAAAGATTGTGGAGAAATTAAAAGTCGCACCGGGTGGGAAGCTTTGGCACCATTGTTATATCGGAGGACTTTTGGAGCACACTTTGAAAATTGCGGAAATTTGTCAGAAAACTTCAGAAATGTACGATTTAGTGGACAGGGATTTACTTTTAGCCGGGGCTTTATTGCATGACCTGGGGAAAATTACTTCTTATCATATTTCAACTTTTATAGATTTTACCGATGAAGGCAGGCTGTTAGGGCATATCGTGGAAGGGGACCGGATGGTTTATGAGAAAATAAAAGAGATGCCGGAATTTCCGGCAGAGTTGGCTTTAAAATTGAGGCATCTGATTTTGTCCCATCAAGGGGAGCTGGAAATGGGCTCGCCGGTGGTACCCCAGACTCTGGAAGCGACCATCTTACATTTTGCCGATGAAATGGATGCCAAAGCCGGAGCTTTTACTTATATTATAAAAAGAGATAAGGAGTCCCATAAAAAATGGTCCGATTGGGTCCCTTTAATAAAAAGATATATATATTTAGGAGAAGAAGAAAAATAGGAGGAGGGGATGGGTCTTTTCGATTTAATATCCAACGACATTGGAATAGATTTAGGTACTGCTAATACTTTGGTCTGGGTAAGAGGAGAGGGGATTGTTCTAAATGAACCTTCAGTGGTAGCTATTGAAGTCCAAAGCAAAAAAGTCTTGGCTATAGGTAAAGCTGCTAAAGAGATGGTAGGCAGAACCCCTGGAGAAATGGCAGTCATCCGACCTATGAAAGATGGAGTGATTGCTGATTTTGAAATCACCGAAAGATTGTTATCGGATTTTATCAAACGGGTGGTTAAGCATAGATACTTGATGAAACCCAGAATTGTGATTTCTGTCCCTTCCGGCATAACCGAAGTGGAAAAAAGAGCGGTGCGGGATTCGGCTGAAAATGCCGGTGCCCGAGAAGTTTATCTGATTCAGGAGCCGATGGCAGCGGCTATTGGAGTTGGCTTACAGGTGGAGGCACCTTCCGGCAATATGATTATCGATATCGGAGGAGGGACTTCTGAAATTGCCGTGATAGCCTTGAATGGGATTGTCAATAATACTTCTATCAGGATTGCCGGGGATGAGATGGATGAAGCTATCATGCTGTATCTGAAGAAGAATTTTAACCTTTTGATTGGAGAAAGAACTTCTGAAGATATCAAAATCAAAATCGGCTCCGCTTTTGAATTGGAAAAAGAAGAGTCCATGGAGATTAAAGGAAGAGATTTGGTTAACGGAGTTCCCAAAACTATGAAGGTTAGTTCGGTGCAGATTAGAGAGGCCTTGAAAGAACCGGTGGAGGCGATTATTGAGGCAGTGAAACAGGCTTTGGAAAGAACCCCTCCGGAGCTGGCCGCTGATATTCTGGATAAAGGGATTATAATGGCCGGCGGAGGGGCGCTTCTCAAGGGATTGGATAAAAGATTAAGAGAGGAAGCCAATTTACCGGTGAATGTGGCAGATGACCCATTGACTTGTGTGGTTAGAGGGACCGGGAAAGTTTTAGAGGATATGAATCATTATAGCAAAGTCTTAATTAAGAGTAAAAGGGATTAGACTACAAATCTAAGTTTTATTTAGCCCCGTATTTAGGACAACGTGGGTCTACGAACTGAAATAAATATATGGATTATAAAAAGTTTTATAATTTAGAAGAATATTTATTCCAAGACGTTGGACCACGATTTAGAAAAACGGACACGCTTAGTGTGGAGGATTTCTTCTGCATAGTTATTTGGAAAGCAAATAGAGCAAAGACAAAATTAAGAAAAAATTATCTGAAAATACGACACTGGATGAATCAATAAAAAATCTTACAAATGATTTAGTGCAAGCTAAAGGTGCCAAAGAAAGACTAAAAATTATTACCAAAGAATGGAAATTTGGTTTCCCGATGGCTACGGCAATTCTGACTGTATTGTATCCGGAAGAATTTACTGTCTATGATTATCGTGTCCGACAACAGTTGGGCTTGAGTGGTGTTTATAACGTAAAAAAGTACTTCAATGATTTTCTGCCGGTGGTAAAAAAATATGCAGAATCTAGAGGCGAGACCCTGAGAGAAACTGACAAAGAATTATGGGGCAAGTCATTTTATGATGATTTGCAGAAGTTGATTAAATAAGGGTTATGTCTGTTTTTAGATTGTAGACCCAGCTTGTCCCCAAGCTGGGAAAACTCAAATTAATCCCACGTTCCTGCACGACGCAGGCGGGGAGGACAGCGTGGGTCTACCTGAAAAAAAATTAAACTAAAAATTTAAAATCACGTATCTACAGCAAAGCAGATAAACATCAAGTTTGTCTTTTTTTATATGGATTTTGATAAAACCACTTACACTCAGGGAAGTATTCTAAAAAACGTCTGGAACCTCTCCTGGCCCATCGTCAGCTCTTATTTTCTGCAGACCTTAGTTTCCTTGGTGGACATCAAAATGGTGGGGGCTTTGGGGCAGGAAAATATCGCCGCCATCGGTCTGGCCAATTCCGCTATTTTTGTGGTTTTGATGGTAATGATGGGAATGACGGTTGGCTCTACCGCTTTGGTAGCTCGCTATGCCGGTGAAAAATCCAAAGAAAAAGTGCAGCTGGTGATTCAAAACTCTTTTCTTTTATCCTTGATTTTGGCTTTGATTTTAACTTTGCTGGGAGTACTGCTTCCATCTCAAATTTTACGCTGGATGGGAGGAGAAGAAACAGTAGTCAAAATCGGTACCTCTTATATGCAGATCATTTCTATAGGAGCCATTTTTCTAACTTTGAATATGACCTTCTCCGGACTGATGGTCGGAATGGGAAGAAGTAAATCCAATTTATACATTTTGGGGACCATTAATTTATTGAACATAATCGGAAATTATTTTTTCATTTACGGCCCTGGCATTTTCCCGGCTATGGGGACTGCCGGTGCGGCTTTGGCTTCTACCTTATCCCGGGGTATTGGAGTTTTCCTGGCCTGGAGGACGGTGAACAAATGGGGATTTGCCGTCACCAAAAACCACCAAAAGATCTTTCATTTCGATAAGGAGATGATGAAAAAAATTGTGGGGATCGGTTTACCGGTGGCTATTCATGCTCTTATTTTGCGACTTTCAGTAATCGGCTTAAACAAAATTTTATCTTATACAATTTACAGCACTAAAGCTATTTCAGCTTATACCATCGGGCTGGCTACGGAAGCTCTCTCCTTTATGCCCGGTTTGGCTTTTTCTACTGCCGCTACCACCCTGGTGGGGCAGAATCTTGGTGCCGGGAATCCCCAGGGGGCGGAAAAATCCGGCTGGATGGCTATGAAATTTGCCGCCGGAGTAATGTCTATTTTGGGACTTTTGTTAATCGTGTTTTCCAAACAGGTTATCGGATTTTTTACAGATGATGCCACCGTGATTGCCATTGGATCTCATTATTTGATAGTGAACGCTATTGCCCAACCCCTGATAGCCGTAACCATGGTAGCATCCGGCGCTTTGAGAGGAGCCGGAGATGCCAAAGTTCCGATGTTTGTGGCTTTATTTTCCCTGTGGGGAGTCAGAATCCCCCTGGCGGTGATTTTGGGCTTATGGTTGAATTTTCAGACCGATGGAGTCTGGCTGGCGATGTTCTCCTCTATCTTAATTTCCTCTATTTATTTATCTCAAAGGTTCAAAAAGGGCACCTGGAAGAGTATAAAATTATAGCTCTTTTTCCTTTAAAGTAGTGAAAAAACCTTTAAACCTACAGGACTTGAAGGTGTCCAACTCCATAGAAAAGAAAATGGTACCAGATTCTGATCTGGAATTGATAGAAAAGTTCCAGAGAGGCGAAGAACAAGCTTTTAATCAGCTGGTCTTGAAGTATCAAAAAAAAATTTATGATTTGGTTTATAGAATGCTAAGAAACAACGAGGATGCCCTGGATTTAGCTCAAGAGGTGTTTGTGAAGGCCTATTATAATTTAAAAGATTTCAAAAGAGAATCTGCTTTTTATACCTGGCTATACCGCATTGCTTTAAATTTAAGTTTCAATTATGCCCGTCAGAAAAAAGTCAGAAACTTTGTTTCCTTATTTGATTTGGGAGACACACTGCCCGCTAAGAACAATCCGGCTGAAGACCTACAGCAGAATCAAATTACTATGGCTATAGACCAAGCCGTTTTGACTTTGCCTAAAAGACAGAGGTCGGTTTTTGTCTTGCGCTATTATGACCAGATGCCCTATAAACAGATTTCTGAAGTTTTAGGCAAAACCGAGGGGTCATTGAAAGCCAGTTATTTCCAGGCCTTGAAAAAATTACAAAAAAAACTTAAAGCTTACAGGTGAGGAAATGAAAGAATGTAGAAAATATCAAAACCATTTAGTAGATTATTTAGCAGGGGAAGTAAATTCAGATTTCAAAACTGAATTGGACCAGCATCTGGTTACTTGTCCGGGCTGTCAGACAGAATTACAGCAATTAAAAACTACTCTGGAGATTTTAGACCAAGAGAAGAAAACTTCAGTGTCGGAAATATCGGAATCTGAATTTTTGGTGAGAGTCCGCTCCAAAATTGAAAAGCACCAGCGACCAGTGACCGCTCGTTGGATATTTCGACCCAAATGGCTGGGAGTCGGGTTAGCCGCAGTTTTGGTAATTTTGTTAGCCGCAAGTTTATTCAAAGAAGAGATTTCCAGGTTGACCAATAAAGATACTGTAACTCTTTCTTCTGAGGAAGTCACACAAGAAAATCTGGCAGAGTATGGGCTGAACCAACTATTAACTCCGGAGACTGATGAGAGCTTGGACCAATTATATATTCAGCTGGCCAAAGATTATTACCAAAATGAGGATTTGACAACAGTCTTGGCCGATTTCAGTCCCTCCGATTTTGAAACTTTAGAAAATAAAATAAAAAATATTAACCTTAACATAAAATAAGGAGGAAAAATGTTTAGAATTAAGAATTTAACCTTGTGCTTTATGTTGTTTGGTTTTGGTCTGGTACTGGCTCAGGAAGTAAGTCCCCCTGTTCCGGATTTTCCTGAAATTCCCGAGATAGAATTTTTCCAGGACCTGGAGCTTTTCCCCGAAATTGAAATTATTCCTGAAATAGAGGCATTCCATGAATTCAATTTTTTTCCTGAAATGGATATTTCCCTGGAGGGAATTCCCTTTGCCGAAGCTCCCCTTCTTCCTGAAGACTCGCCGAAACCGGGTGGTCCTCCTGGCAAAGGTGAAAAAATGCAGGAGAAAGTAGAAGCCTTGCGGGTCTGGAAGCTTTTGGAAACCCTGGATTTGACCGAAGAGCAGGCCAATTCCTTTTTGCCGGCTTACCGGGAGTTTCAAAAAAGTGAAGAAAATTACAATCAAAATCGAAGAGAACTGTTGGACCAGCTGCAACAAAGCCTGGAGAGCAAAGACCAAAAGAAAATAAGTGAAATTGTGGCTAAGCTTAAACAAAATCGTTTGCAGATGGAACAAAACCGGGTCCAGTTTTTAACCCGCATCGATAAAATGCTTTCTCCGGAACAACAGGCCAAGTTCTTGTTATTTCAAAATAGGTTCGAAGGACGGATGCGAGCCGAAATCATGGAATTAAGGCAGCCCCAAATTTACAAAAACCTGCAAAAACCTTACTTAGAGCTGGAGCTGAAAACCTTAAATGACAAATTGCAAATGTTGCATAAAAAAAATTTTAAAGAGGATGATTTAGAGGAACTGAAGGCCCGTCTGGAAGAATCGCACCAAAAAGCCGAGGAGATGTACAAAAGATCAGAGCAGATGTATGAGGAACTGATGAAGAAATTTAACGAAATTGAAAAGAAGGAAAAATCCAAGAAGAGTTATTAAATACTAATTTCTAAAGTTTAGCAGAAAGTTAAGAATTACAGAAAAACCCAGAGCTTCTCTGGGTTTTTTGTTTGACAACTATCCTTACGTATTATATTGTTAATAATATAATCCCATGCCAATTAGCAAAACCCAAATCTTAGAGTTTTTAAAAAAATCTACTTATAGACCGGTCAAAATCAATGAATTAGCCCGGGAAATGAAAATTTCTCAAGCCGACTACCATTCTTTCCGGCGCCAGGTCAAAGATTTAATTTCGGAAGGGCATCTGATTAAGCTCAAGAAAAATCGGCTGGGTCTACCTGACAAGTTGAGCTTGAAGATAGGAAAATTGGCCATGAACAAAGCCGGTTTCGGGTTTGTGGTACCGGATGACGGCTCAGCAGATATTTATATCCATTCTGAAAATATGGGGACCGCTCTAAATGGGGATAAAGTAAAGGTGAGAGTTTTTTCTAAAGGAAATGGAAAATCTCCCCAGGGAACTATAATTGAAGTCTTGGGAAGGTCTAAATCTACCATTATAGGAACACTGAAGAAGACCAAATATTTTAGCTTTGTAGAGCCGGATGACCCCAAGATTACCAGGGATATTTATATCCCGCCGGAATCTTTCAATTCTGCCCAAGTGGGACAAAAAGTGGTGGTGGAGATTGAAAGCTGGTCCGACCCGCACCTGAGTCCGGAAGGGAAAATTGTAGAGGTCATAGGCTTCCCGGAGGAAAAAGGGATTGATATTTTGACCATTATCAAAGAGTTTCAGCTTCCCTTGGATTTTCAGCCCCAAGTTACCCGAGAACTGGAAAAAATTGAGCCGGCAATCACTCACTCAGAAATTGGAAATCGGAAAGATTTTCGGAAACTGAACTGTTTTACCATTGACCCAGTTAATGCTAAAGACCATGATGATGCGGTTTCTATTCAAAAATTGAAAAACGGGAACTGGCTTTTAGGGGTGCATATTGCCGATGTCTCTTTTTATGTCAAAGAAAATTCAGCTTTGGACAAGGAAGCTTTGGCTCGAGGAACTTCTGTCTATCTGGTGGACCGGGTCATTCCCATGCTGCCGGAAAAGCTATCCAATGAGATTTGCAGCTTAAAACCTAAACAGGAGCGCCTGACCTACAGCTGTCTGATGGAGCTGGATGAAAACTGTCAGGTGGTGGATTACCAGATTGTCGAATCTGTAATTGAAAGTAAAGCCAAGTTGACTTACGAAGAGGTGCAGGCTTTTTTTGATAGCGGGAAAAGTACATTACAACTTAGAGGGTTAGAGGAAGATTTAGCAAAAATGTTGGAACTCTCTCAAAAACTTCTGAAAAAAAGAGAAGCCCAGGGTAGCTTAGATTTTGATTTGCCGGAAGCTTTAGTAATCTTAGACTCTTTTGGGAATATTTTGGATATTAATCAGGCAGCCAGATTAGACAGCCACCGCCTGATTGAGGAGTTCATGCTTCTGGCTAATAAAACTGTGGCTCTGCACGTGACCCGCTTAGCCATGCCTTTTTTGTACCGGGTCCATGCTAAGCCAGACCCTGAGAAGCTCAAAGCTTTTTCAGAATTGGTAGGACAATTGGGTTATAAAACCAGCCTGGGAGAAAAAGTGACTCCCCGTCTTCTGCAAAGATTTTTAAAGCAGGTGGAAGGTAAACCGGAAGAGCCCTTGATTAACGAACTTCTGTTACGCTCTTTGAAAAAGGCAGTTTATCAGCCGGAAAACGTCGGACATTTTGGTTTGGCTTTTACCCATTATACCCATTTCACCTCACCGATTCGCAGATATCCGGATTTGATTGTCCATCGTTTGCTGAAAGAATTGAAAAAGGGACAATATACTCCGGAAAGGTATCACTTTTTGATGATACGCCTGCCTCGAATTGGAGAAATTGCTTCTGAAAGAGAAAAAATCGCCGAAGAAGCTGAACGAGCCACTATTAAATTAAAGCAGGTCCAATTCATGCAGGATAAACTGGGAGAGGTATTTGAAGGGGTAATCTCAGGAGTGGTCCCTTACGGCTTCTTTGTCCGTCTGCAGAAACTAATGGTGGAAGGGTTGGTGCGGCTTTCCTCCATTGATGATGATTATTATATTTATGACGAATCCGGCTATCGGGTGATTGGCAAGCACACTAAACAGGTTTATCGCTTGGGGGATAAGGTCTCGGTAAAGGTTATTCGAGTTGACAAAGAACAGCACCAATTAGATTTTGTCTTAGCCGATAATTTCAAAAAAAGAAAAAAGTAGTTTCCAGCCATGTCCGAAGCTTTGGGGAAAATTCTAATAGCGAGCGATAATCCTGAGTTTCTTGGGGATGTTCAAGCCAGTTTAAAAAACATTTCTGCTGATCTGGAGACAGCCTCATCCGGCTCCGAAAGTTTGAAAAAAGTAAATGAAACAGATTTTGATTTTTTGATCCTGGATTCTAATTTGAGGGATATCTCCGCTGAAAAATTGATCAAAAAGATTGTGAGCAAATCTCCGGCCACCGATATTTTGCTTTCGGTTTCTTCGCAAGATGCAAAAAAAAGTTTGGCTAGCTCAGGTGTCCATGACACCTTCGAGTTTCCTTTAAAAGAGGACGAACTGAATTTCAAACTCAAAAAACTGGCCAAAGAGAAAAAGTTTCTGGCTGAGTGCGGACTCTTGGGAAAATCTCCTCAATTGAAAAAAATTGCTGAATCGGTTTTACAGGTGGCTCCTACGGATATTACGGTTTTGATAACCGGTGAAAGTGGAACCGGGAAAGAGCTGATTGCCAGAGCCATTCATAAAAACTCTTGGCATAAAGATAAACCCTTTATAGCGGTCAACTGCGGGGCTCTGGCTGAAGGAGTTTTGGAATCAGAACTTTTCGGACATGAAAAAGGTGCTTTCACCGGAGCCATTAGTCGTAGAGCCGGAGTTTTTGAGTTGGCTGAAGGTGGAACCATTTTTTTGGACGAGATTGGTGAGATTAAACCCTCAGTGCAGGTTAAACTTTTGAGGGTTTTAGAAGAAAAAGAAATTATGCGGGTAGGCGGCACTCAAAAAATAAAAGTCAATGCTCGGGTTTTAGCTGCAACAAATAGAGATTTGAACCTGGCTGTAGAAGAAGGGAGTTTCAGAAGAGATTTATATTACCGAATCGGAGTGGTGAAGATCGAAGTTCCGCCTTTGAGAGAAAAGATTGCCGATATTCCTATTCTAGTATATGAATTTGTTAAGCAGGTCATTGCCACAAGCAAAGATAAAACCTGGGGAATTACCGAAGGAGCTTTGGATTTGTTGGTCAAATACCACTGGCCCGGAAATGTCAGAGAGCTGAAAAATTTTATCGAGAGTCGAGCCATTTTAGCTTCCGGCAGAAAAATTGAACCTCAGGATGTTTTGGAATATATAGAAAAGCATCAAATAGACAACCGCCAGTTGCCCGTAGTAACCGGCAGAACTCCCCAGGCCGCGGAGCATGAATTAATTTTTCAGGCATTAAGCGGGCTGAGGGCCGAAATAGTTACCCTAAAAAATATTCTATCAGGTCAAGAACCGGGAAATTCCAAATTTTCCGGTCTTAAACCGGAAGAAGCTTATGGTTCGGATTTAAAGGATTACAGGGTTCAGGAGGCGGCTGCGGAAGAAAGCTTGGAGGATTTGGAGAAGGTGCATATCGCCAAGGTTTTGAAACAGGTTGCCGGAAATAGGAGAAAGGCGGCTAAAATTTTAGGGATTGGGGAGCGGACTTTGTATAGAAAGATTGAAAAGTATAATTTGAAGTAACCAAAATTTAATTCCAGTTATACTGACCCGTCCCCTTTATTCCTTTTTTTTATTCAAAATTTTACTTGCTTTTTTCAAATTATTTTTATAAATAATTAGACCAAGTTTTAATATCTTTTACTTACAGTATGGTGTAACCATTAAATTAATTTAGATGCTTCTATGGGGAAAGCTTTTCTCTTTTCAATTTGTTTGAGTTTTTTGCTATCGCTAAACCTTTATTCTCAAACCATCTCTCCCGAATTCTACCAAACCGAAGAGGATTTATTGGACGGTTTAAACCAAGGAGAGCTTACGTTTGATCAATACCTGGAACTCTTGGATTTGATGCGCAGAAAGATAGATTTAAATTCGATCGATTCACAGGAGGTTTCTCACATTCCAGACGTACAGCCATCAGATTTAAAGCCAGAGAACCAACTCGAGCAAGAAAAACTATCAGCTTTTTTGAAACCAGCTGTGAAAACAGAAAAAGAATTCCAGGGAGAATTAGTGTGGCAATTTCAACAGAGATTTAGTGAGGATAAGTTTACAAAAAGTTATTTTAACTTGAATACACGCGTAAATCGAAACTTAAGCTTTAACATTGAAGCCCAAAATGAAATTGACCATACCCAGATCAGAAGAAGAAGTTTACAATACTTTCTTCCGGCTAAAAATCTCAATATAATTTTGGGTAACTTTCAAAAAAAATTAGGCCAAGGAGTCAATATTGGCAATCGCACTTATCTAAATTTTTCTTCCTCCTCTATCTTATCCGCTTCTAATACCCTTATTTTCCCGTTATTCACTCGCTACAACGGCATTTTCTTAAATTATCAGAACGCTATTTTCTACCCTTCAGTTCTCTACTCAGAAAATCGTTTTGGGGTTTACAAAGACCAAATTGTTGGTGGCGAGCTACTATTTAAATTTAGCCGCTTCAAAGTCGGACCGATTCTTTCCTGGCAGAGAATTTCAGACAAAAGTTATCGATTCCAAAACAGCTGTGCCAGTATTTTTGGAGAATATCAGGAGAAAAACTTTAACCTTTCCGGGGAGGCGGCTTTTTTATCCGGAGGTGGCAGAGGTGGAGTGGGAGAATTTCATATCCGGCAGGAAAGATATAACTTGAGAGGTATTTTTTGGAGTTATTCTGCAGATTTTATTTATCCTCCCAGCGGTGGGAATGCCAATCCCGATTATGAATTAATCGATTTAGAGAATTTGAATTTATCTTTCCGTTCCAGACAGAGCGGTGAAAATGGTATTTATCTGAGTTCGATGATGAAAATTACTCCACGCTTGGAGGGAGAAGGAGTTTTCAATCAATGGCGAGATGGCGGCAGTTTGATTAATAAAAATAAGTTTCGTTTAGGAATCGGATATTTATTTACCCCCCAATTCTCTGCCAAACTTTTAAATTATTATGAGGATTTTAATTTGGATGGGGCTGGTGATAAGGTTAATACCATCGGGCTTGTGGGAAGATATGAGTTCAAGGATGATCTGGATTTACAGTTGAGAGTTAGTTATAAGAGAAAAGATGAAGTTATTGAAAAAATAGATTTGGGGGATGTTCAAGTGATTGCCAGGTTTCCTGCTTTTAGAAATTCCTTGGTCAAATTCGGAATCAAATATTCTGATTTTGATTTTTCCCAACCCAAAGATTCCAGATTCGATTTTTATGTGGAGGAAAGGTTAAAGCTAAATCAAAACCTTTTTCTTTTGGCTCAATATGTTTCTAAAAACTATTCAGATGATGTAAGATTAGATGTGCAAAATCTAAGATTAAGATTGGAAGTGAGCTGGTAAAATTTATGAGAAAATATTTCTTTTTATTATTCACTTTGACTCTGATAGTTTCTAACCAAGCCAATGGTACAGTTGTGATAAATGAAGTTTTAGCCAATGAGCCAGGAGGTTTGACTTCTTTAGAATGGGTGGAATTATATAACTCCGGCACTTCTGCGGTTGATTTGAAGGATTGGAAATTCATTGAAGGAAATGATACCACCGTCATCACTAATTCAATTCTAATCGGCGGAAAAAGCTACCTAATCGTAGCCAGAAAGTTAGTAACCGCTACTGGCGATTCAGGAAGTTTTGAAGGTTTTTGGGGAAATTCTTCCGGAGTCTGGGGAGATTTTCCTTCAGAGAATTTTCCGGTCCTGGAAGCTAAGATGACTCTGACCAATTCCGGTGGGACTGTCATCTTAATTGATCCGGATGGCAATCTACAATCATTTAGTTGGAATAAAGATTTTGGTGACAAAACCTCCTGGGAAAAAATAAACCCACTGAGAACTGACAGTTTAAATAACTGGTCAGCTTGCAGCTTACCTTCTGGCAGCACCCCTGGAAAAATAAACTCTGTCACGCCGGTCGAAAATGATTTGACCTTTCAGGGCATTTCTGTGCTTACTTCACTCATTGTACCCAATATTGATTTTAACTTAGAAATCAAAATCCAAAATCTGGGAACGGAACTCTCTCAAGTCAATTTTCTGAATATTTACGACGATTTAAACTTCGACCAGAATTTGGAAGAGTCCGAAAAAATAATTTCTCAGCTCAATATACCAGCCATTGCTGTGAATCAAACTTATCTGCTAAATGTTACTTTGAATCTGCCGAGCGGAAATTACCGTCTTTACTTTGAACTCGGAGCAGACGATAAAATCTACAATAATTTAAACTCTTTAGATGTCAAAGTAGGCTATTTACTGCCAGATATAATCATCAATGAGATAATGGCTGCACCCGATTTATCTAAAAATCAAACCGAGTGGGTGGAGCTATACAATCGTAGCCAGAATACTGTTAACCTGAAAAATTGGCTCGTGGGAGATAAAAATAAACAAACCATTTTAACCATTGATGAACTTTTACTTACTCCTTCAAATTTTCTGATATTAACCGAAGATAGAAATAAATTTTTGGCGACTTATCCGGAGGCAAGTTCATCTGTCATCCAAATTGAATCTTGGCAAACTTTAAATAATTCTGATGATGAAGTAGTGTTGAAGGATAGCTTGGATTTTTTAGTCGACCGCATTGCTTATGGGACTCTACCTCCCAATGGCATCTCCTGGGAAAGAATAGATTATGACAAAGAGTCGTCCGACTCTGCTAATTGGTGGCGATCGGTCGATCCTCAAGGAGCTACACCTGGAAAGGAAAATTCAGTCCATACCACTTTTAGCAGCAACATTCAGCTGAAACTTTCACCCAATCCTTTTTCACCGGATGGGGATGGTTTTGATGACCAGCTTGATATTGAATATCAAATCCCTCTGGGTTCTAATCTGACTTTAAAGATTTATGATGTCAAAGGAAGATTAGTCAGGACTCTTCTAAATGACCAGCCAGCAGTAAGTGGAAATATAGTCTGGGATGGAAAAAATGATGCTGGGAAAATTGTCAGAACCGGGATTTACATACTGTTTGTGCAGATTACCGGTGTGCATAAAGAATCAAAGAAAGCCGCCATAAGTGTAGTAAAAAAATGAGAACCTTCATTGTCGTACTTTTCTTAATTTTCTTATACCTAAGCGATGTACCAGCAGCTTTCGAAGACCAGGAGATCGACTCTAAATCTATCAGTTTGAGTAACGCCTTTTTAAGTTTGTGCGACAACTCCAACGCTGTATTCTTAAATCCGGCCGGTTTAGTTTTTCTTTCCAAGGCTCAAGCTTATTTGGGATATTCCAACGCTTACGGCTTAGCCGAACTTTCCCAGACCTCTGTAAGCATCGCTTACCCCAAAAAATCCTGGGGTTTAGGTGCAGGGTTTTCGGTTTTTGGAAAATCTGACTTTTATCAGGAGAAAATAGGGATAATTTCCGGTGCTTATAAATATAGAGATAAATTTGCAATCGGTTTGTCATTCAAATATTTGATTTTGTCCACCTCTTCCAATTACCCAGAATTAAAGGCATTCGGTTTGGACGCAGGTTTTAGATATAAATTTATCGAAAAAGTTGAACTGGGAGGAGTAGTCAAAAATTTTAATCATCCAAAATTGGGAGAGGATGGAGAAAAAATTCCCCTTAATTATAACTTGGGTCTGGCTTATTATCCATTAAAAGAAATCGCTCTATATTTAGGTTATTATGATGATGCTGATTTTAAAAGCCAGATTCGTTTGGGGCAGGAAACTTATCTCAATCAAAATTTTGCGTTGAGATTTGGTTTTCAATCTCAACCGTCACGTTATTCCTTAGGTTTTGGTTTTAACTGGGAGCAATTCAAATTTGCTTATGCCTATTTTAATCATCCGGTTTTAGATGCCACCCACAAAGTGGGCTTGACTTGGGAGTGGGGGAAATGATAAATTAATGGTTTCGTAAAATTTAAAAGAGGTCTAAATGAAAACCTTGAGCAATTTCCGTTTACAATTAGAAGAACAAGAGGAGCAGGCCTTAGCTCCTTATGCTATGAAATCTAAACATAGCAAAGGGAGAGTTTATCCGGAAGAAGAGCATCCTTATCGCACCCATTTCCAAAGAGACCGGGATAGGATTATCCATTCTACCGCTTTCAGGCGGTTAGAATACAAAACCCAGGTCTTTGTCAATCATGAAGGGGACCATTACAGAACTCGTCTAACACATACTATTGAAGTGGCCCAGATCTCCCGCTCAATTGCCCGGACATTAAGATTGAATGAAGATTTAGCAGAGGCGATTGCTTTGGTGCATGATTTGGGGCATACCCCTTTTGGACATTCTGGAGAAGAGGCCTTAAGCGAAATTATGAAAGAGCAGGGCGGATTTGAACATAATCTGCAATCCTTGAGAGTAGTGGATATATTAGAGGAAAAATATCCCAACTTTCCCGGTTTGAATTTATGCTATGAAGTGCGGGAAGGGATTATCAAACATGAGTCAATTTTCAACCGACCTATCCCGGCCAAATTTTACCCTAAAAAAAGAGCTACTCTAGAAGCCCAGATGGTGGATTTGGCAGATGAAATCGCCTATAACGCCCATGATATTGATGACGGTCTTTATTCCGGAGTTTTGACAGAAGAGATGCTATCGGATGTGGAGCTGTGGAAAAAGCTATATTTAGATTGCCGCAAGAAATATCCAAATATTAGTGCTTCTCAGAGGAGGACTCAGATAGTCAGAATGCTGATTAATTGGGAGGTGACGGACTTAATTGAAGCTACCCTGGCAAAAATCAGGAAATTCGGGACAAGAACCTTAGATGATGTCCGCAAAGCCCCGGAAAATATTTTGACTTTTTCTGAGCCGATGAAAAAGCTGAATGCCCGATTGAAGTCCTGCCTCTGGAACAATATGTACCATCATTATAGGGTAATCCGGATGTCCGACAAAGCCAAAAGAATCCTGAAGGAATTGTTTGAGACATACGCCAAAAACCCAGAGCAACTCCCCCCTTCCACCAAGGACAAGCTCAAGCATACTGGCAAAATGCAGGTGGTCTGTGATTATATTGCCGGGATGACCGACCGCTTTGCTTTACAGGAGTATAAAAAGCTTTTTGACCCTTTGGAAAGGGTCTAGTTTCTAGGCAATTTATGGTGAGCGTAGTCGAACCACTTTCTTGCACCAACTATGAACTTCTCTGCACAAAATTTATGTGATTGTGAAAATTTGAGCTTTTCCAATTATTTGGGAAAGTTTTGACCTATCTGTAACAGCTGGCCAATCAATTAGTTACAGACCCTTCTCCAAGCTTAATTCTATAATTCTACCAAATTTCAGGTGGCATAGCTTTTGCTTTTTATGGTGAGTGGAATCGAACCATTTGGTCTTTATGATGAAATTAGGCAATCAAAATTCGGAGGGAGAAACTATAGGAGGAGCTATGCAATGTTTCTTTTACGCCACCACGAGGAGGGAGGAAAACGAAGCCAAATTTAACGGGGTTTTATCGTTTGCTATTCCGGATATGGGGATAGTTTTTCGGGCTCAGTATAAAGGCACTCCGGAGGAATGTGAGTATGCCAGCTTGCTGGCTTTGTTGGATTTTGTGGAGCTTAACCCGCACTTGTTTGAGAAAAGGCATATTGAGATTTACGGGGATAGTTTTATGGTGATTCATCAGGTGAATATGAAGCTGGTTTGTAAGAAGGACTTGGAGCCGTTTCGGAATATGGCTCTGGGGTATAAGAAAAAAATTGATTATACTTTGGGCTGGATTCCTAAGACCGAGAATTTGGCTTATAATCAGGTCAGCGCTAGGTAAATCTTTTTTACTTTAGCAGTTTCGATTAATTCCGCTTTTCAAGAATTTGTTGATTCTACTTGAAAGTTGAACCGGAGTTAGTTTACCGATTTTGCACTGCCATAATACCAGGTATGACCAACCCCTTTGATTAAGTTTCCGGCAGCCGGACATATCTCGCTTGACATTCGACGAAATTTTCTTCTTCCAGAAGTTGCCGTTGGTTTTCGGCAAAGAACTTCTACGACAATTACGATGGCCATGCCAGAAACATCCATGCACAAATATTACTTTTTTTTTCTTCGGGAAGACAAAATCCGGCTTGCCCGGAAGCAATTTGCCGTGCCTTACAAAAGAAAGTTTCAAGGAACGAAGGGTGCGAGCAATATGGAATTCGAAGCTCGAGTTCTTCGGACCGATCTTGCTCATTATTTCGGAGCGTTTTCGCTTACTGAAAATATCAGCCATTATACTGCTTTATGTGACTAAGGATATTTTCCGATTGGATTCGGCTGAATTCAGGTGGGAGTGCATTTCCGATGAGAAGGGCTAGCTTTGTAGTAGAAATGTCGGTCGGAAATTTGTAGCTTTTCGGGAATGATTGCAGTAAAGCAGCTTCTCTGGCGGTAAGGGCTCTGTTCTTATCCGGATGTAGGAAACGCCCTTTCGAGGGATTCAGGCAGCCACCTGTAATGGTCGGAGAAACAGCATCCCATTTCATTCGCCCATAAATATCGTTGAACCCGACATTTTTTTTCTTATGGCAATCTAATTCGAATTTTTTAGGAAGAGAGTTACGACTTCCGCCGTTTTTGGGTATCATTGAGATAAGCTTTCTGATTTCCGGGGAATGACTTGCAAATATTTTATGAACCTTGTCTCTTGTCTTGGCGGTCGACTCCAATTTTCCGATTGCATCACGCACGGTTTTTTGTTTACCCGTAGGCTGAGCAATTTTTATTTCTCCGAGGAGTGAACCGACTAAAACCAACCTTTTTCTTCTTTGAGGAACTCCATACTTAGAGATATCCGCTATCCCGTAATCGATATGATAACCCATAGATTTCAGGGTTTTTAGTAAATGACCGAATAGATAATAATTTTTGAGGGCGGGAACGTTCTCAATCATAATTGTAGCCGGCTTAAGGACTCTGACGAACCGGAGGATTTGTAAAACCAAACTGTTCCGCTCATCTTTAATAGACCTTTTTCTATTCAGACGTCGAACTGCCGAGAAACCCTGACACGGAGGGCATCCAGCCAGAAGATGTAACGGGTTGCCTTTGAGAATTGCTTTTATGTCGGCCATCTTCACATTTCTAATATCCTTCTCTAACACTACTGCCTTCGGATGGTTTAATCGATAGGTCGCAACCGAGTCCTTGTCATTGTCGAGTGCGGCCACGACTGCAAAACCAGCGCTGCGCAGGCCTCTCGAAAGACCCCCGCAACCGGAAAACAAATCGATGGCGTTGTATTTGCTCATGATTTTATTTACCAAAATCTACTAGACCTTTAATGCGTGGGTCTTCTGGGGCCTTCATTCTCAAGACCTCAAAGAAGTCTCGATATCGCCCCTCTACGTCTCTGAACAAAGCTTTCCACGTGACAGCTCCGACGATGTTTCGATTGTTTTCGAGAATCGTTTGAAGCGATCGGTCACTGGTGATCCCGTCCGCGATTAAAAGTCCGTAAACCGCTTTGTTACGATAAGACAATTCCGTCGAGGAGTCGCTTATCGCCGCTTGAATTTTTGTGACGTATCTTAACAAACGGCTAAGGTGATCGTAATCCGCGTTTTCTCCTGGCCTCATCAGCTCCAAAACCACGATCTTCAGTTCGTGCACCATGCACAAAAGATCGAAACGTCTCTTCTCCCGGTCTTCTTTGTTCTTAGCAAACTCGATGTCCGTCTCCTGCAAGACCTCCTCGATCCACTTGTCGACACCTCGTTCTTTATGAAAGTCGGCTGGCCTCAGATACTCGTACTCTTGACCGAGAAGCCACGGATGGTCTCTGATAAAGGTTTGCATGTCGAGCCCACCCTTCTTTTTCTCCGGCAATCTTTCATTGATGTGTTTTTCAAATTGCCTGATTATTTCAATCTTTCCCTGCACCACCTCGGCCAACGCCACCGCACTGATGACGTCCCACTCTTTAATTGCCTGATACAGGTCCTCCATCGCGTCCTCGTGAGCAGCGTTAATCCGATGGATGACTTTTCTAACACTTTCCCTTTGCACCCCGGAAACTATCGATCTAGAGATTACCTCGAATTCTTCCTCGCCGATTGTTTCAATTCTGGCTATCTTTTCCAACGCGCTTATCAGGTCTTTACGTTCCTGGTCCGGCAAAGGTTGAATCAGAGGATAGAGTTCTGAATAATTGTGTTTGAATTTCTTCAGGTTGTTTTCTTCGCGACGTTTCTTCCAGTCGCGGCAAAGTTCTTTAATTTTCTCCTGACCCCATTTCTCAAGGATAGGGGCCTGGCCGAACTGCCAGTTAACCGTTTGTCGAGGGGTGGCGATGTGATCGATTGTCGAGTCCAACACCTCTGACTTAACTTGTCCGGTTAGATATTCAAGGCCAACTTGTCCGTTTATGCCTCCGGCAAGATTGAAGAAAAACGGTGTCATCTGAGCGACTCGCTCGCGAGCGAAAACCGAAGCACCTCTTAATTCCGAATCTTGAATCGGAGCTTTAAGAAAACCAAACCAATAGCAAACCTTGCCGAAACCGGGTGCTTCTTCCTCATGCCATCCATCCTGTGGAACACGGTGCTCAAATTCCAAGTCTTCCGACGTGAGAGGGACTCCGTTTATTTTGATCTCCATCTTGACTGCTCCAAGGGCAAACCGTCTCCCCATACTTCTCCGGAAACTTTCAATGTCAATATTCCGTTTCGCTTTGAGATTCTTATATATGACTGTTACCCCATTCGGCTCATTGCAATCTTGGTCGACATCGGGAGTGAAAGTATATCCTTCGAGGGTTTCTCTTGATTTAAGCTCTGTGTAGTTAAGTTTAAATTCCACCAAATGTCCTTCCTTCACAGAATGGATGATGATGTCCTCTGCGATTCCAAACCCGGCAAGCTTGCCGATACCCTTTCTTCCCATTACAAGACGGCCTTTTTTAGTTCGTTCCCCGCGTTGTCGCCTCTCATAGCCTATATTGAGATAATGATCATTTATTTCCTCGAAGCTCATTCCTTCCCCCCAATCCCTTACTACTATCTCAGCCCCGGATACGGTAAGATTCTCTGGAATGGTGATTTCTACTCGGTCGGCATCTGCATCCCAGGCATTGGCTATGAGTTCCACGACGGAGGGCACTGGTCCCCCGTACATCTGTTGGCCAAGGAGATCGATGAATCTCCCGGCAAAATTCATTTTAAGGACTCGACCCTTGCTCATAAAAATATTATCTCATCTCTCTTTTAAAGGTGGAACAATCATAATAACACCTAAAAATTTTTCGTCAAGAGCTTTTCAACCTTAAACTTACCTAAAAATCTTGACTTTCCTTTCGTATTTAATTTAATTGAGTCATTGAAGGAGGGTTAACTCTAATTTATGCTAACCTATTCCGTAGTTCCCAGAGAATACAAAACCGTAAACGAAGCCGAAGCCATCTTACGCATTAAGGAGCATAAGCGCAATCTGGGAAAACAGATGGTGATTTTAACCCATCATTACCAGAGAAAAGAGCTCGTGCCTCTGGGAGATTACACCGGGGATTCTTATTATCTCTCCAAAGTAGCTGCCAACGAGAAAGAAGCCCAGCATATCCTCTTCTGCGGAGTCCATTTTATGGCTGAATCCGCCCGCATCCTATGCCGACCCAACCAGATAGTCTATTTACCCAACCCCTTAGCCGGCTGCCCCATGGCAGATATGGCACAAATAGATGATGTTTTATCCTCCTGGAAAGAGCTAACATCTGTAGTTTCAGATTCCAAAGTCATACCTGTATCTTATATGAACTCAGTTGCCGGCTTGAAGGCCTTTTGCGGAGAAAACGATGGAGTGGTTTGCACCTCATCTAATGCTCATAAGGCCTTTGAATGGGGTTTTAAACGAGGAGAGAAGATTTTCTTCTTTCCGGATGAACATTTAGGAAAAAACAGTTGCAACCGATTGAAAATTCCGGCAGATGAAATCATAGTCTGGGACCCCAAAAAAGAGATGGGTGGAAATGAACTTGAAAAAATAAGAAATGCTAAAGTCATACTCTGGAAAGGTTACTGCCACGTGCATATCAATTTTACCCCGGAGCATGTCAAAAAAATAAGAGAACAGTACCCCAAGGCTTTGGTGGTAGTCCATCCGGAATGCTCTGAAGAAACCGTAGCTTTAGCCGATGCCTCCGGCTCTACCAATTTTATTGTCAATTATGTAACCGAAGCCCCTTCCGGCTCGGTGATTGCCATCGGAACTGAAATTAATTTAATTTCCCGTCTGGCAGATATGTTTCCGGACAAGAAAATTTTAGAGTTGACCGGACAGACCTGCCCTATGTGTGTCAATATGTTCAGAACAACTTTGGGAGATTTGTTATACACTCTGGATAATTTAGGCAAAGTCAATATCATAGAAGTTGACCCGGAAGTAAAACAAGGTGCATTGTTAGCTTTAGAAAGAATGTTGGAGTTGAATTAACTTTGATTCTGTTTATAAATTTAGTAAATTAAAATATGAGAAAAGTTGCCTTGACCATTGCCGGAAGCGATTCCGGAGCCGGAGCAGGAATCCAGGCCGATTTAAAAACTTTTGCTTCTTTGGGAGTTTATGGAACCTCTGCGATTACGGCCATAACCGCTCAAAACACAGTAGGTGTAAAGTCAGTGCAGGAACTTCCGGCTCAGATGGTCAGAGATCAGATTGAAGCTATTTTCAATGACTTTGAAGTAGAAGCAGCTAAAACCGGAATGTTGGCTAACTCGGAAATCATTGGAGCAGTGGCTGAAACAGTCAAAAAATTTAAACTGAAAAATTTAGTGGTGGACCCGGTCATGGTAGCCAAATCCGGCGACCATTTGCTGAAACCGGAAGCCATGAATGATTTGAAAAATAAACTCTTGCCATTAGCTTTAGTAGTCACCCCTAATTTAATAGAGGCAGAAGTGTTGACTGATATGAAAATTTCTTCAGTGGAAGAGATGAAAAAAGCAGCCATAAAAATTTTAAACTTAGGCCCCAAAGCAGTGGTAGTCAAAGGCGGGCATTTGGAAGGAAAACCGATCGATGTCTTCTATGACGGTGAAAACTTTCAGGAGCTGACTGCCCAACGGATTATGACCACCAATAATCACGGGGCCGGTTGTACTTTCTCGGCCGCCATTTGCGGATTTTTGACTTTAAGATTAGATTTATACAGCGCCGTGGTTTCAGCCAAAGAGTATATTACTCAAGCCTTGAAAGCGTCGTATCAGGTAGGACATGGGCACGGACCGGTGAACCAGTTTTTTGAAGTCAAAACTTATGAGCTGGAAAAACTAAAAAAGGAATCGATAATTACAGGATAAAGGAGAAAGATGAGACAGTTTTTTGAATATCTGAAGCAGGTAATCTTGATTTCCAAAGGGATGTGGGTCACTTTTAAGCATCTGTTTAAGAGACCGGTTACCATTCAGTATCCCAAACAAAAAGTTCCCATGTATCCTCGGTTTAGAGGATTGCATTTTTTGGAAAGATATGAAGACGGCTCGGAAAGATGTGTATGTTGCGGGCTGTGTGCCGCGGCCTGTCCGGTGGATTGTATCTATATGGAGCCGGCTGAAAATGAAAAAGGGGAAAGATATGCCAAGATTTATGAAATCAATGAGCTCAGATGTATCTTCTGTGGATTTTGTGAAGAAGCCTGCCCAGAGGAAGCCATCTTTTTAGGCAAAGAGTACGAGTTTTCTGATTATACCAAAGAAAAATTTATTTACACTAAAGAAGACCTATCCGTCAAATGGCCCAGGGAAAAACCCTCTTCCGTTAATTTTCTTAGAAAAGAAAGACGACCTCCTAATATGACGGTGCTTCCGCCCGGAAGCGAACATTCTGTGGAAAATCATTAGGATTGATTTTAGAATCGATATTGATTAAATTGAAATTTTAGAGGAAAAAATGTCAGAGAAAAAAATCAAAGCAGTGGCTTTATTATCCGGAGGGCTGGACTCCACTCTGGCTATGCGTTTGGTACAGGAACAAGGGGTGGAAGTTCACCCCATTAATATCCACCATGGTTTCTGCAACTGTAATGCCGGTGGCAAAATGGACTGCAAAGATGCCAATAAGGTTTCCAAAAAAACCGGTGCCCCCTTGAAAATAATGAATGTGGCCCAGGAGTTTTTAGATGTGGTCAAGCACCCTAAGCATGGCTACGGGGCTCATATGAATCCCTGTATTGATTGTCGCATTTTTATGCTCAAGAAAGCCAAAAAATATATGGAAGAAATCGGTGCTGATTTTGTGATTACCGGCGAAGTTTTGGGACAAAGACCCAAGAGTCAGTATAAAGTGGCTCTGGAAACCATTGAAAAAGGAGCCGGCTTGGAGGGAAAGGTGCTCAGGCCCTTGACTGCCAAGAATCTGGAAGAAACTGAACCTGAAAAATTGGGGTTAATAAACAGAGAATCTCTGTTGGATTTGAAAGGTCGAGGAAGAAAACCTCAAATGGCTTTGGCTAAAGAGTTGGAAATTACCGAATACCCAGCCCCGGCCGGTGGCTGTCTTTTGGCGGATGCAGGATTTTCCCGCAGGTTGAAAGATTTGATGAAATATAAACCGGATTTTACCACCAAAGATGCGGAGAAATTAAAAAGAGGCAGACATTTCAGAATAGGTGAGGTTAAAATTATTGTAGGACGCAATCAAGCCGAGAATCGATTTTTAAAGTTGCTTAGAGATGGTGACACTTTGTTTGAAGTCGAAGAGGTAGTCGGCCCAATTACTCTGGTAGAAGGGGAATTAAATGAAAAGGTTATTGAGCTGGCTGCTAGAATTACTGCCCGTTACTCTGATGCCAAAAATCAAGAAAAAGTAAAAGTCAGATATGAAATTAAGGATGCTAAAAATTATCTGGAAGTTAAACCGATTGAAGATGAAGTTTTAAACCAGTACAGGCTCTAACTATGTTCATTCAAGAAAAAGACCCGAATTGGAAAGTCAAAGTCGGCTTGGCCGAAATGCTCAAAGGCGGGGTAATAATGGATGTTATTAATTCGGAACAAGCCCAGATTGCCCAGGAAGCCGGTGCCTGCGCTGTCATGGCTTTGGAAAAAGTGCCGGCTGATATCCGAAAAGACGGCGGAGTAGCCAGAATGGCTGACCCTGCTATAATTGAGCAGATTCAGAAAGCGGTCTCAATTCCGGTGATGGCTAAATGCAGAATCGGGCATTTTGCCGAAGCCCAGGTTTTGGAGGCTTTGGAAGTAGATTACATAGATGAATCAGAAGTTCTGACCCCGGCTGATGAAAAAAACCATATTGATAAAACTAAATTCAAAGTTCCTTTTGTGTGTGGCTGCCGAAATTTAGGAGAGGCCTTAAGAAGAATCGGGGAAGGTGCGGCTTTGATTCGCACCAAAGGGGAAGCCGGAACCGGAAATATTGTGGAAGCGGTCAGACATATGCGGCAGATTATTGGTGAAATCAAAAAATTAACCGTCTTAAATTCGGAAGAGCTGATGCAGGAAGCCAAAAATTTAGGTGCTCCTTATGAATTAGTAGTTGAAGTAGCAAAGACCGGCAAGCTGCCGGTTCCGAATTTTGCCGCCGGCGGGATTGCCACTCCGGCGGATGCTTCTTTGATGATGCAATTGGGAGCTGAAGCAAACTTTGTTGGGTCCGGGATTTTTAAATCAGCCAATCCAGCCAAGAGAGCCAAAGCCATTGTTATTGCTACTACACACTATCAGGATGCTAAACTGGTGGCAGAGGTTTCCAAAGAATTAGGGGACCCCATGCCGGGTTTGGACATAGCCAGTATCCCGGAAGAGCACCTTTTGCAAATCAGATAAGATGAAGAAAAGAATCGGAGTTTTAGCCCTCCAGGGGGATTATCTGTTACATCAGCAAACTTTAGAAAAAATAAAGCAGGATTGTATTTTGGTAAGAACTAAAGAGGAATTGAAAAGTTGTGACGCTTTGATTATCCCTGGCGGTGAATCTACTACTATCAGAAAATTAGCTTCTGAAAATAGTCTGTTTAATGCTATAAAGAATTTCGGAAAAGAAAAACCGATTATGGGGACATGCGCTGGGTTAATTCTTCTGGCCAATGAGGTTTCTGATTCTAGAGTAGAAGAAACTTTAGCACTTTTGGATATCTCGGTTAAAAGAAATGCTTACGGAAGACAGATTTATTCTTTTGTGCAGAACGGTAGAATAAGTTTCCTCAATGGCAAAGGTGATTTTGAAATGGTATTCATCCGAGCTCCTAAAATTGTGGATGTCGGAAAAACTGTTGAAAAAATCGGTTTCTGCGATGATGAATTGGTAATGGTCAGGGACAGAAACATTCTGGGGCTTACTTTTCATCCGGAGTTAACTTCAGATACCAGAATTCACCAGTATTTCGTCAACCAATTTTTAAATTAAATATTGATGTCCAACTTTCTTGTCCAAATTAACTCCCCTCAAGATTTAAAGAAACTATCTCGTGAAGAACTGCAGAATTTAGCTGCAGAAATTAGACAGAGAATTTTAGAAGTAGTCTCAGAAACCGGTGGTCATGTAGCCACCAATATGGGTGTTGTTGAACTCACCTTAGCTTTACACTACGTCTTCGATACTCCTAAAGACAAGTTAGTCTGGGATGTTTCCAACCAGTGTTATCCACACAAGCTTTTGACCGGAAGGAAAGATACTTTCCACACTCTCAGAACCTACGGCGGTGTTTCCGGGTTTGCCAAGATAGCAGAATCAGAATATGACACCTTTGGGGCCGGACATGCTTCCACCGGACTTTCAGCCGCCTTGGGCATGGTGGTTTCCCGCGATTTGAAAAAAGAAGACCATAAGGTGGTCTGTGTGGTGGGGGATGGTGCTTTAACTGGGGGACTGTCTTTTGAAGCCCTAAACAATGCCGGCTCATTGAATAAAGACTTTATTGTGATTCTAAACGACAATTCGATGTCTATTTCCAAAAATGTAGGAGCGATTGCTAAATATTTGACTGACGTTATAACCGATACAACCTATAACAAAATCAAAAAAGATTTATGGAAACTTTCGGGCAAGTTAAAAGAAACCATCAAATTAAGAAAAGTCATCTCTCGTTTAGAAGAAAGTGTAAAAGGATTTTTAGTGCCCGGAATGTTATTTGAAAAATTGGGCTTCAGATATTTCGGTCCTATTGATGGACACGATTTGCCTCAACTGATAAAAACTTTAAATGCCCTCAAAAAATTAAAAGGTCCTCTTTTGTTGCATGTCACCACCGTAAAAGGCAAAGGTTACCAGCCGGCTGAAAAAGATGCGGCGGCTTTCCATGGTGTCTCTGCTTTTGATCTGGCAACCGGAAAATCTAAATCGACTAAGACTATAAGTTATTCTGATGTTTTCAAAGATACTATCGTAGAATTAGCTCAAAAATATCCCCAAGTAGTAGCTATCACAGCGGCTATGTGTTCCGGAACCGGCTTGACTAAATTTGCGGAAAATTTTCCAGAAAGATTTTATGATGTGGGAATTGCGGAACAGCATGCTTGTACATTTTCTGCTGGACTGGCAGCTTCGGGCTCTAAACCATTTTTAGCAATTTATTCTACATTTTTGCAGAGAAGTTATGACCAGATTATCCATGATGTGGCTTTACAGAATTTAAATGTTGTTTTTTGCATTGACCGTGCTGGACTGGTGGGTGAAGATGGTCCCACTCATCATGGAGTTTTTGACATTTCTTATTTGAGACTGATACCAAATATGACCATCTTAGCTCCCAAAGATGGAACCGAACTTAGAAATATGATGTGCTTTGCCAATAGCTGGAATGCAGGACCGATTGCTATCAGGTATCCTCGGACAGCTATTCCGGAGGGAGAAATAAGAACCCCGCTAAATGAGATTGAAAAATTTTGTTGGGAAATTCTAAAGGAAGGAAAAAATCTTTTGATTTTAGCTTGTGGCTCGATGGTTCATCCGGCTTTAAAAGTGGCCGAAGCAGTGGAGAACAATTACCGTGCCAGTTGCTGTGTGGTGAATTGCAGATTTATAAAACCTTTAGATGAGAAAATGTTGTCTTCTTTGCTTAATCAATTCAACAAAGTTCTGACTCTGGAAGAAAATGTCTTAAAAGGAGGTTTTGGCTCTGCTATTTTGGAATTTATGGCTGATAAAAATTTAAAAGGGATTGAAGTTAAAAATTTGGGTGTGCCGGATGAGTTTATCGAACAGGGTGCCCGCAATATTCTTCTGCAACAATGCGGTCTGGACCCGGAGGGGATTGAGAAAGCCATTGTCTCTTTGTTGGGTTTATCTGCCAAACCGGTTTCCCGTATAACTTTTAAAATTAAGGAAGCCGATAAAGTCAAAGGAAGTATCAGCTAATAAAATTTGCTTGACTGAAAAACTTTTATATATTTAACAAATATGTTCAAAATAATTTTAGCCGAAACCTGGGGATTCTGCTTTGGAGTGGAGAGAGCTTTAAGAATTGTGGAAAAAACTTCTGAAAAATCTGAAGGACCGGTCAAGATTTTAAACAAAATCGTCCACAACGCTTCCATTGTGAAAAAGTTAGAAGAAAGAAATATAACCTCTATAAAAGATTTATCTGAAATTGAAGCAGGGACTCTGGTTATTTCAGCCCATGGGGTGGCTCCCAAAGTCAAAGACGAAGCCAGCAAAAAGGGCTTAAATATAGTGGATACCACCTGCCCTCTGGTAACCCGAATTCATAAAGCCACCCAGCAGTTTTTGGACAAGGGTTATACTGTGATTTTGTATGGAGACAAAAGCCATAACGAAGTCAAAGGCGTGGTCGGTCTGGCACCGGATAGAATAATCGTGGCAAATGGACCGGAGGAAATTGATAACTTGCCGGTGATAGATGAACCCCTGGCTCTGGTAAGTCAGTCCACTCAAAGCTTGGATGGTTTTGATTTAATGGAACAGAAATTGAAAGAAAAATATCCTAACTTGGAAGTGGAAAATACCATTTGCGAGCCGACTGTCAAAAGGCAGGAAGCTATTGCCAAACTGGCTCCGGAGGTAGATATGTTGATTGTAGTGGGCTCAACTATCAGCTCTAATTCTCAGCGGCTTCTGGAACTGGCCCAAAAATTCTGTTCCAAGTCTTATTTGATTGATGGAGTGGAACAAATTAAAATCGAATGGTTGAAAGGTATAGAAAAAGTGGGTGTGACCGCCGGAGCTTCTACCCCGGCTTATTTGGTAAAAGATGTGATTGAAAGTTTATATCAGATTTATGAAAAACATTATCTGCCCAAAACCCTAACCATTTAAATTATGACTATCAAGAAGAAGACCAGAGTTGTCCAGATCGGGAAAGTAAAAGTTGGAGGAGAAAATCCAGTGGCGGTGCAATCGATGTGTTCGACCGACACCCGGGATGTGGCTACCACTGTGGCTCAAATTCAGGAAATGGAAAAAGCCGGCTGTGAGATTGTGAGGGTGGCAGTTCCGGATATGACGGCCGCATTGGCTTTGGGAGAGATTAAAAAACAGATTACTATTCCCTTAGTGGCTGACATTCATTTTGATTACCGTTTGGCCATCGAAGCGGCCAAACAGGGAGTGGATAAGTTAAGAATCAATCCCGGAAATATTGGCGGGAAAGAAAAAATTAAGCAGGTGGTGGATATTGCCAAAGAGAGAAATATTCCTATTCGTGTGGGTGTCAATCAGGGCTCAGTGGAAAAAGATCTGCTTGACAAATATGGACATCCTACCCCGGAAGCTTTGGTAGAGTCAGCTTTAAGAAATGTGGGGCATTTAGAAGAGTTTGGTTTTGACCAAATTATTGTATCGTTGAAAGCTTCTGACCCTAAGGATATGATTGATGCTTACTCTATATTTTCTGAAAAGTCGGATTATCCTTTGCATTTAGGAGTAACTGAAGCCGGACCGGTTTTTTCAGGTACTATCCGTTCAGCGGTGGCTATGGGGAGTCTGCTTTATCGAGGTATCGGTGACACCCTCAGGGTCTCTTTGACCGGTGATGTGGTGGAAGAAGTAAAGGTGGGTTGGGAGATTTTGAAATCCTTGGGCCTGAGGGTCAAAGGACCGACTCTGATTTCCTGTCCTACCTGTGGGCGAATCGAAGTGGATTTGATGAATCTGATTAAAGATATTGAGAAAGCTATTGAAACGGTGCAAAAGCCGGTGAAAATTTCGGTGATGGGTTGTGTGGTCAACGGTCCCGGAGAAGCCAGAGAAGCCCCTATTGGAGTGATTGGGGGTAAAGGGGTTTTGATGTTGACCAGGCATGGGAAGATTATCAAGAGGTTGAAAGAACATGAGTTAGTGGATGCTTTGATTGAAGAGATTAACGCTTACAACCCAGCTACCAATACTTTCGAGACCCCAGTTCAGAATTAACACAGGATTTACCCAGATCTTCAATTTATTAAAACCTTAAATCTCTTACAATTTTTTGACATTTCTTTGTAAATTTTGTAATTTAAGTTTGAAAGGTTCTGAAACATTATGGTTTATTTAGGAAAAATTAGTTTATATCTGGCCTTCATTTTCTCTTTATTTTCAGTTTCCACTTATTTTTTTGTCTTAAGAGGCAAGAATAATCTTTTAATCTGGGGCAGAAGATTTTTTTATTTGGCTTCCATATCTATTTTTCTGGCAGTCCTAAGCTTGCTCTATTTAATTTTAAACCACAACTTCCAAGTCGCATATGTGTATAACTACTCCTCCACCGACCTACCTCTCCACTACCTAATCGCCACCTTCTGGGGAGGACAGGAAGGGACTTTTTTGTTATGGATTTTCTTCGGAGCCATTTTAGGAACCATTTTAACCAAAAGGTCCGGAATTTTTGAAAAAGGGAATCTGTTTTTCTTTAACTTAATCCAGTTAGGGATTTTAATTATTCTGTTGAAGCGTTCCCCCTTTGTTTTACTTCCTAACGTTCCTACTGAAGGAGTCGGTTTAAACCCCCTTTTACAAAATTACTGGATGACCATCCATCCGGTGGTAATGTTTGTGGGTTTTGCCTCAACCGGTGTTCCCTTTGTATTTGCTCTGTCAGCTTTATTGCAAAAAGAGTACACCTCCTGGGTAAATTATGTTTTCCCTTGGGCTATATTTTCATTTTTGGCTTTAGGGACCGCTCTGACTATGGGGGGTTTTTGGGCTTATGAGGTTTTGGGCTGGGGAGGTTACTGGGGCTGGGATCCGGTGGAAAATGCGGCTTTGATTCCCTGGCTTTTTTCAGCCGGTTTGATTCATGCCATAATTTTACAGAGAAAAAAGAATGCTCTAAAAAGAAGCGCTCTGCTTTTGGGGATTTTACCATTTTTAGCCGTGGTATATGGAACTTTCCTAACCCGCTCCGGTGTCTTAGCAGATTTTTCAGTCCATTCCTTCTTGGATTTAGGAATCAATCTTTATTTAATCCTCTTTTTATTTGCTTTTTTAGTACTTTCTTTGGGACTGCTTTTATTTAGATTTAAAGATATTAAAGGGCAGGTTTCTTCCACCTCCTGGTTTTCCCGTGAATTCTTGGTTTTCTCCAATATCATAGGCATAATTTTGACGGCGGTTCTGGTCTTATTGGGAATGTCGGCTCCCCTCTTGACCAAATGGTTTTACACTCCCTCCAATGTTCAGACCGCCTATTACAATGTCTCAGTCACCCCGATTGTTATTATGATTACTTTTTTATTGGGGCTTTTGCCGGTTTTGAAATGGGGGGAAAACCAGAGCCAGGGTTTGTTCAAGGGCTTACGAATTCCTCTGGCGCTGGCACTGTTGGGAACTTTTCTGGCATTTTTCTTGGGAGTTAAACAAGTTTTATTTTTATTATTCATATTTCTAGCCGGCCTGGCTTTTGTCAGCAACCTGACAATCGTCATCAAAAAGCTGAAAGAGAAAAAAATCTCCGGTGCCTTTGTGGTTCACTCCGGAGTGGCTTTATTGTTAATCGGAGTTATCGCTTCCAATGTGTATGAAAAGAAAACTACTTTAAATTTAAAATCAGGAGTGTCTCAAGAAGTTTTTGGGTATACTTTTACTTATCAAGGGAAAAACTTAAATTCTGCTCAAGGGAAAACTTCCCATAAAATTTTAGTTAATCGTGGAAACTCCAGCTTTGTTGCTACTCCCAAACAATATTTCTCAGCTTACAATCAGGGTGTGATGCGAACCCCCTATATTAAAAGATATCTTACCAGAGATTTGTATATCTCCCCCATCGAAGAATTCGATCCGAGTATAACCGAGGAAACTTTCCAACTGCAAAAAGGGGAAGAAAAACTGGTTAAAGGACATAATATTAAATTCTTGGAGTTTCAAATAGAATCCCAGCAAGATGGAGGACACCAACAAGTGGGAGCAGTTTTAGAAATTGATAATGAAGGTAAGGATGAAAAGGTTGTCCCAAAACTTATAGTCGAGGGTTCGGAGATTAAAACTAAATCTGCCAATTTTAATTTTGGGCGAGCTACGGTTTATTTAGAAGAAGTAAATCCTGAAGCAAAAGTTATAAGCTTAAGAATTGTGGGACAATCTGGAGCTAAAGAAAATGTGGAACTGGCTAGTTTCACGGTAGAAGTGGCGGTAAAACCTTTGATTAACCTGTTTTGGGGTGGAGCGGTTTTGGCCATTATAGGAGGAATTTTTTCTTTCAGAAAAAGATGGAAACAAGTTCCTTCACTTGAACCCGAAAAGAAGCCCTCAGCCCAAGAACCAACTCAAGAAAAAGTGTTATCTTCATCTTAAAGTCAATCCTTAGTTAAATTATTTATCCCAAAAAAAGCTTGACAAGTTGTTTTTAATACTTATATTTAAGTCGTTAAAATTAAGGAAAGATAGTCAAATTGAGGCTGGGTTTAGTTGATCTTCAAAGATTTAAAATTTAGCAGTTTTAAGGAGGGTTTATGTCTCGCCGTTTTAAACTTCTAACCTTTATATTAATTGTTCTATTAGCTGCATTCATTCCGGGCCATGTTTTGTCTCAGGAGCTAGGTTCCATATCCGGAAATGTTACAGATGACTCAACTGGACTGCCTTTAGCTGGGGCAACGGTAGCAGCTAAAAAGACAGACCATTTGTTTGGTAATCAAGCTTTTACCGATGAGTTAGGAAATTACACTATTCCAGAGTTGCCAGCCGGCGATTATATTGTCGTGGCCTTCAAAGAGGGTTACCACTTTGAGATCTACAATAACACCCAAAAAGAAGATAGTGCCACTTTAGTACAAGTCGTGGCTGGTCAAAATACCCCTGATATAAACTTCTCTTTGACTCCAAAAAGTGAACCGCAACCTGGTTCTATTTCAGGAAATGTCACAGATGATTCTACCGGATTACCTCTAGCTAATGCTGTAGTAGTAGCTCATAAGCTCGGAACTTATTTTGCCAAAAACGCTTCGACGGATGAGTCCGGGAATTATACTATTCATGAACTCCCAGCTGGAAATTATATAGTAGGGGCTTGCCGAGAAGGATACCGCTGTGAGCTGTATGACAATACCCAAAAAGAAGAAAGCGCCACCGTAGTTGTGGTCGTTGCTGATCAAAATACTCCTAATATCAATTTTGCCTTAACTGCCAAAGAAGCTCCACCGGAGTTCGGTTCTATATCCGGGACCGTTACAGATTTCGACACCGGTGAACCAATAGAAGGAGCTATATTGGTCGCTTTTGATGTGATACATCACTTAGAAGAGTATCATTCCAAAGCTAGAACAGATTCTAATGGAAATTACACTATAGATAATCTTTTCCCCAGCGAATACAGAGTCATCGTCTGGGCCGAAGGTTATAACTTTGAAGTTTATCCAGAAACTGTAGCTGTGGGTCCCGGAGAAGATGTAGTTGGAATCAATTTCCAGTTAAAGAAAAAACAAAAAGGTGCCATTGCTGGAAATGTGACTGAGAAAGGGTCCGGTACACCTTTAAAAGCTCTGGTTTTGGCTCATCAGATAGAAGGCCGAGGTTTTGGACGTACCTGTACCGATTCAACTGGACATTATATAATTGAAGATTTACCGGAAGGCCAGTATAAAGTAATCACTTTTGCCAGGGAACATCACCCGGCTGTCTATCCTGAGCCGGTGCCAGTGATAGGTGGACAAACAACCGATGGAATCAATTTTGAATTGGAGCTTTTACCTTTGGAGTTAACTGGAATTATTAAGGGAACGGTTACGGATGACAGCACCGCTGCTCCCCTTCCCAAAGCTGTAATTGTAGCCTTCGCCAAACATGAAGACCACCACATAGTCAGATTTACATTCAGCCAGGAAGATGGAAGTTATGCCTTAATGCATCTACCTACTATTCCATTCTATGTAGCAGCTTGGGCTAAAGGATATATGGCTGAACTTTATAACGATGCTCACAAAATTGAAGATGCCACCCAAGTTACACCTGATGCTTTCGGTATTGACTTTGCCTTAACCCCCAAGACCGAACATCCCTTGGTAGTCAGCGGAAACACTATATTATCTGGCAACAACTCTCCTTTAGCAGGAGTTATAGTGAGTGCCTTTGAGAGAGACGGCGCTTTAGCTTCCGCTTCCTTCAGTTTACCGGATGGTTGTTTCTATTTAGATGGTCTGAGCTTTGAAAGTTATAATTTAGGAGTTTCCAGTACTCAGGGTAACGCCTCAAATTATTCGGTGGATTTGATGAACGGAGATAATTACAGTGCCAATTTAAGCTTAGCCGGAAGCTTCAGAGGGGATTTAACCGGTGATAGCAACGTTAATTTAGGGGATATAATTGCTATGGTGAATGCCATCTTCAAGAGTATGAATCCTCCTCCGGTTCAACTGGGAGATGTGAATTGTGACAACAATGTCAACTTAGGAGATATAGTTTATTTAGTCAATTTTATCTTTAAAGGCAGTTCAGCTCCTTGTAATCCTTAAAAAGAACAGAAATTGATTAATCTAAGAGGGTGAATTTTATATTCGCCCTCTTTTTATTTTCTAAGATGTTTGCCGTCAAAAATAAGCTCCAGATTTGAAGTTTTCCTCTTGACAAAAAAGAAACTTTATGTTATAATAAGCGTAATAATACCCTAGAGGATACATTTCAAGCTAAAAATTTAAACCAAGGGAGGTTTGTTATGCCCAAATTATTTGGTAAGCCGACCCGTGCCATAGGGTACTTGGCGTTGGCAGCTCTTTTACTTTTATCGGTCTTCTGGTTTGCCTGTAACAAAACCCAACAGAATGCCACTGGTCCTCAGATAGGCGAGGTATCCGATAAATTGATCAGTCCCTCACAATTAGCTTCGGTGATGGCTATTCAGGATAAGCATACACCAGAGCTTATGGCTATTGATGGTGTAGTTGGAACAGCCACCGGACTGGATGCCAATGGGAATCCAGTTATCAAGGTCTACACCGAAAACAAAATGGTCACTGGAATTTCCAATCAATTAGATGGTGTCCCAGTGGATGTAGAAGTAAAAGGGAAAGCTTTTGCTATGGCTTTAACCGGAAGATACCGACCAGTACCCAATGGAGTTTCAGTAGGAAACAATCTGGAATGTGCGGCTGGAACCATCGGCTGCGTGGTTGAGCAAGGCGCAACGCATTATATACTTAGTAACAACCACGTCTTAGCCAGAATCAATGCCGCTTCTATTGGTGAATCAATAGTCCAACCGGGTCGTTACGATAACAAACCTAAATGTGCCAATCATGGTACCACTGACCAAGTAGCTACCCTATCTGCTTTTGTAGTAATAAAATTCGACGGCAGTGACAATAAAGTAGATGGTGCTATCGCACAATTAACCACAAGTTTTACCTGTGCCACACTTGCGGGTTTCTATGGTCTTCCTAGCAACACACCAGTAGCACCCTCACTTGGTTTAGCAATCAAAAAAGTGGGAAGGACCTCTAGCTTGACCACTGGAACTATCACTGCTGTGAACGCTACCATTAATGTTAACTATGGTGGTGGTCAAATTGCTAGGTTTGTAAATCAGATAATAACTACAAGAAAAGTCAGCCGGTCCGGTGATTCTGGTTCTTTAGTGGTAACTAACGATGCCAATGATAACCCGGTGGGTTTGCTTTTTGCCGGATTTTCAGATGGTTCAGCTATTTTGAATGTGATTACCGATGTTTTGTCTGCCTTTGGTAACCCAACTATCTGTGACCATGCTCATTAGGATGGGTTGCTAAAAAATACCAACAGGCGGGAGGAAAGCTATCTTCCCGCTTGTTTTTTTCGTGAAAAAGAGTTAAATTAGTGAGCTTTGAAATAACAGTCTTGAAATGAAGTTTAAATTAAAAACAAAATTTATAATATTAAGTGTATTATTTTTAATCTGTGGTTTAAACTGCACTAAATCGAAAGTAGACCAACCATCAAAATCAAACCAGATGACCAATAAGCCTATAGAAGAAGTCTTAAAAGAACACACTCTTCACCTGATGTCTATTCAGGGAGTGACCGGCGCAGCTCAAGGTGAACTAAACGGTAAGCCATGTATAAAAGTATATGTGGTCAGGGAAACTGAGGAACTTAAGAAACAAATTCCTAATGAGTTAGAAGGGTATCCGGTTGAAATCCAAGTGTCAGGGGTTATCAAACCCATGAATGATGATTAAGTGTATTTTAGCTTTCTATTACTTATTATAAATTCATTTCCCACTAATTCAAATTTATCTTCCTTTTAGCCACCTTATTTTGCACAATTTTTTATCCTGTATTCGTCAAATTAGACTGGCAAGTTAACTTATTTAGGTTCAATGGCTTAACCATGGATTGTGGTTTTGTATTTATTTCTTTAATCTATTCCGGCTAAATTATCTTTTTTACATCAAAACCGAAATTTCTCAAACTTTATTAAGCTATTGATTATCAATAGATTATAAATTGCAGAAAAGTGTAAATTTTTTCTTAAAGGGGCACACCTTTTGTATTATAAGAGGGTGTCCTCTGTAGCTCCTTCTTTACCCAAACCTCCAGACTTTCGCCCGAGAAGGGGACGGGCGAAAGTCGGTTTTTTAGGGGGAGCTTAAAGCTAATTTTAGGGAATTATCTTAAGCATTATTGACAGATGTAACAATATTAGGTATTATAAAAAGGTGGTTTAACCCCCACTTTGAAATGAGTAGCTATCAAGCTTATTTTAGCTCTAAGAAGTGGATTTCCCTGGCGGTGATTATTTTACTCTTTTTTTCCTCTAATCTGAACGGTAGGTCCTTAAAATCGGACAGTTTATTTAAAGCTAATCCTTTAGGAAACCCTAATGAAGAGTTAAGAGTCCACCGGGCTAGTACTCTATGGTTTTCCATTACTAATTATGGACAATATGGCAGCTTTGGGGAAAACTTTACTGATCCAGAAACCGGTCAACCAGCTCCTTCGGCTATGTTTCCAGCTGGTTCAGGATTAGAATATCTTTTCTTAGGATCTATTTGGATTGGAGCTATAGCAGATGGGGAAACTTTAGTTTCAGTGGGTCATGATGGCTGGGAAAGGGTGCATGAACTCAACCCTGACACAGTTCCCTTAGGAGGCATTGTTAAAAATCCACTTTTAGCGGATAACGAGTATATTGCAGTTTTTACGGATACTTTCACCGATCCAAGATTTACAGGAACTGATAATTATGACGGACCCCATCGACCTTTGGGAATTGAAATCACTCAACACAGTTATTCCTGGGTTTCTCCTCCTTTTAATGATTTTGTAATTTTAGATTATAAAATCAAAAACATTAAAAACAAAAAAAACAAAAAAAACAAATTTTTATCCAATGTATATATAGGCATATACATCGATGGAGATGTGCTTCATCCAAATTTAGACCCAGGCGGTTTTAGAGATGATGTAACTGGATTTCTTGAAAGGTATGTTTTTAGCAAAACAGATACCATTTACGATATCGCCTGGATTGCTGACAATGATGGAGTCGCCGAAAATAAGTATAATGTCTTTGACTCTGCCAGTCCTCTTGGTGTTTTGGGTGTTAAATTTTTAGGCAGTAGCTTCTCTGTTCAAAAAAAATCTTATCATTGGTGGATTTCTTATGCCTTTGTTCCAACTTGGGACTGGGGACCCTGGAAGCAATCCAATTTTGACCAATACGGCTATTTTCTGAATAATAATTTAGGAACCCCAACCGGTGACGCCGCCAAATATTTCTTACTCCAAAATGGAGAAATCGATTACGATGAAATCTACACCACCATCAACCATACCGATGAAGGCTGGATGCTACCGTCTTTGGACCCTGCTCTTATCTTAGATTATGCCAACGGTTTCGATACCCGCTTTCTATTTTCTTTTGGAGGTTTTGATTTAGCACCCGGAGATTCAGCTACTTTTGCCATCGCTGTAGTAGCCGGAGATAGTATGCACAGAGACCCTTCTCATTTCAATTTCAAATTCCCCCATCAGGCAATTTACTTTTTTGATGATTTGGCCTTCAACGCCAAAAAAGCCCAGGATGCTTATAATTCCGGTTACACTTTACCTGTGCCTGGTCCCCCAGCTAATTTTAAAGTTGAAAACCTCCCAGACAACAAAGCCCTCTTAGCTTGGTCAAAAAAAGAATCCATTGACATCCGGGGGTACAATCTCTATAAAAGCACAATTTCAGGTAACTATTCCGAACCACTGAACGAAAATTTAATTACTGATACTCTTTATGTAGACACTAATTTAACTGAAGCGGGAACTTATTATTATACTGTAGCGTGTGTAGATTCTTCAGGTAACGCAGGTTTAAAATCGAAAGAAATTTCTGTTTTAGCTGGTCGCCCCCATCCTGCTTCCGGTTTAAAAGCCAAAACCGGAAATGGAATGATAAATTTAGTCTGGAATCGGCATTCCGAAGAGGATGTATATAAATTTAAAATCTATCGAACCGAGGATACAGTCAATTTCATTTTAGTAGATTCAGTCTCTTTTGATACGGCTTACACAGACTACACCGTTCAAAACGGGACCATTTATTACTACAGAATTACCGTCATAGATTTTTTAAATCTAGAAAGTTTCCCTTCCGATACTGTATTTGCCCTACCCATGGCTTTTGACAGAGGGGTCTTGATTGTGGATGAAACGAATGATATAGCCATAGGGAACTTTTCAGACACAACTCTTGTAAATACTTTTTATCAAAACCTATATTCAGCTTATTCTTCAGAGTACTGGAATAATCTTCCCTTCAGTCTAACTTTGACAGCTCTATCTCCATACTCTATTTTGGTTATACACTCCGAAGATGTAGGTCCTACCATTTATCTGGAGACCATGGCTATTTTGAAAAATTATGCTCGAGCAGGAGGAAAAATTCTCATAGTCGGCAACAAAGGAATTATACCTGTGGGGGGTTACACAAACAAAAGTGAATTCTTCAACTTCAGCCCGAATAGTTTCGGTTATCAATACTTACATCTGGCTTCCGGATATCAGCCATTTGTATATGTGAAACAGTTTGTGGGAGCCAAATCCCAAAAACAAGGCTACCCCGATGTAGAAGTTGATACGGCCAAGGCCAATAAACTCTACCCAAACTTTTACGGTGACAATTTTGGAAGACTCCCCCTGGCCGGGTATTTTGTTCCGTTGGATTCAACCGTGGAAATATTGTATACCTTTGTGGCAGCTGATTCAGATACTGCCACCTTTGCTATTTTAAATGAGCAACCCTGCGGTATGCTAATTAAGACCGAAACTTATCAGGCGGTTTTTTTAGATTTTCCCTTATTCTTCTTAACCCAGGCGTCTGCCTCGGCCTTAGTCCAAACCATCTTGAAGGAATTTGAAAAGCCGACCGGGGTTGATCCAAAAGAACCTCAGGTATCCAGACCCAAAACTTATCTTTTAAATCAAAACTATCCCAATCCCTTTAACCAGAGTACTACTATAAGCTACAGCTTATCCAAAGCCAGCCATGTCAATTTGACTATTTACAATCTTTTGGGAAGAAAAGTAAGAACTTTGGTGGATGAAAGTCAACCTGTGGGATATAAAACCATTGCCTGGGACGGCCAGGATAACAAAGGCCACTCAGTTTCCAGCGGGATTTATTTCTACAGGTTAAAAACCATCGGTTTCGAGGAAGCCAAAAAAATGTTGTTCTTGAAATAAGACAGGAGAAAAAAGCTTGGTATCCGGTATAAGGAAGGCATTTTCAATATTATTTCTGCTTTTATTCGCCCATAGTTCATCTGCATTTTATTCCCCCCCCAAAAAAGAAGAACCTGTAACTCATCACCCTCAAAGATTAATCGTAAAACTAAAACCTGAATTCAAAGATTTGAAACTTGAAAAAGTTGATAACCAGATTACTACTGGTTTAGCTGAATTTGACCGGCTGAATCAGACATTTTCTGTTTTATCTCAAAAAAAGTTATTCCATTCTGAAATCACGCTCAGGAAAAATAATCTTTCAAAGCCAAGTTTAAATTCTAATTTAATATCAGATTTGTCCGGGTGGTATATTTTAGAATTTCCAGAAAAAGTAAATTTATTACAAGCCCAAAGGGATTATCAGGAGTTAAGCCAGGTTCAGTATGTTGAGCTAGATCATAAGTTAGAGCTCTTTGAAGCTACCTCTGATTCTTTGTTTTCCCACCAGTGGAATTTGAACAACACCGGACAGGCTTACTGGGGAATTTTCAGCGTTGTGGGTGATTCCAATGACCTTTTGGTGATGAAAAATGGGGCCTTTGACGCTGATGTTGACGCCTTAGAAGCTTTCCAGAGAAATTTACAAAAAGTAATCCCCTTAGTGGGAGTACTGGATACCGGCGGGGACACGTTGCATCCTGATTTAAAAGCCAATCTCTGGACCAATCCGGATGAAATACCCGACAACGGATCAGATGATGACCATAACGGTTATGTAGATGACCTCTGGGGCTGGGACTTTTCCGGGGATGATAGTCTCTCCATCATAGAAGATAACGACCCGGCCGATTTTTTCGGCCATGGAACTCACGTTTCTGGGATAATTGGAGCAGTCCGAGATAATGGTCTCGGAATTTCTGGAGTCGGCTTAGAAAGCAAAATCCTGCCCGTCAAAATTTTTCCTAATATATTTTACAGCGTAGCCGCCCAAGGAATCATTTATGCGGTCCAAAACGGAGTAGATGTTATTAATATGAGCTGGGGAGGGATTTTCCCCTCCAAATTGCTGGAAGAAGCCATCCAGTATGCTTATAATGAGGGGGTGGTTTTGGTGGCTTCCTCCGGCAATATTGATACCGACCAGCCAATAATAATTTATCCAGCGGTTTATGAAGAAGTGATTAGCGTGGGTGCCAGCAATAGCTCTGACCGAAGAACCGATTTCTCCAACTACGGATCTTTTTTAGATGTGGTGGCACCCGGGGAAGATGTCTTGTCTTTGAGAGCGTATGGAACCGATATGTATGCCAGTGGGTATGAACCTGATGTGCATATTGTGTCTGAAAATTATTACCTCGCTGATGGAACCAGTATGGCCGCTCCACATGTAGCCGCTGTAGCGGCTTCTTTGGTATCTGCTTCTTCTGGTATATCCAATCAAAAAATCAGGGAAATAATTCAGAATTCCGCTGATGACTTACTTGACCCTAATGAGGTGGGCGGATTTTTGCCGGGCTGGGACCAGTTTTCCGGTTTCGGAAGAGTGAACTTGAATAGAGCTTTAAACTTTATAACCGGATACCTGGCTCAAATAACTTATCCTCAAAATTTTTCCCTGATTTCCGGTGAAATTCAGATTAAAGGAACAGCTGCCGGAGATAGTTTTCAAAATTATCAATTGGAATATGGAGCCGGTTTGAACCCCAGTTCATGGAGTTTGATAAGTAGTTCGACTTCGAGTATTTTCGAGGACACTTTGGGAACCTGGAACAGTTCCGGGTTAACCGGAATTTACAGCTTGAGATTAAAATTATCTGAAAATATTTTTCATAAAATAGTAGTCCTGGTTGCCAATAGCCAGATTGCCGATTTAACTTTCCCTTTGGATAACGATTCCATAAATACCCAGGTGGAAATAAAGGGGACCGCGCTGTCCCCTAATTTCTCTTCCTATAAACTGGAATATGCCCCTTTCTCCAATCCTACGCTTTGGCAACTGATTTCAAGTTCAACCAGACCGGTCTGGGATTCGGTATTGGGTTTTTGGTCTACAGCCAATATTTCTAACGGACTTTATTTTTTGCGCTTAACTATGCGGACTGATTCAGATACTGTATCCGACCAAACTTTGGTCTATGTCAATAATTATTTTTTAGCTGGCTGGCCTAAGAAATTAGAGGCACCAGGAAGTATCTCGCCAGCGGTAGAGGATTTAGATGGGGATGGAGAAGATGAGATTATCGTGGGGACCCGAAGGGGGGTATATGTTTATAAAGCTGATGGAACTATAGCACCGGGCTGGCCCCAGGATACCAATCAGGATTTTCGCTCCGCTTGTGCCGTAGCTGATTTGGACTCTGATGGTAAAAAGGAGGTAATCATCTCATCTGACAAAGCTTTACACGTTTATCAATACGACGGAAGCAATTTTAAATCCTGGCCCAAAAACTTTCCTTCCGGCTGGGAGTTCTGGGCTTATCCTACACCTATCATAGCTGATTTTGATTCGAATGGTGTTTTAAATGTACTTTTAGTCAATCCACTAGGTGATATATATGCTTGGCTAAATGATGGAAGCGCATGGTTTGGCCATCAAGGTTGGCTCACATCTAACCCTTGGGGACTTGAAGAGCCACCTAACTGGGGAACATTAATTCCTCTTATCATTGCTGATTTGGACAAAGATGGCGAAAATGAAATATGTTTAGGAGTTTGCTCAAATGTTCTATTAGGAGGGGTTTTTGTTTACAATAACAAAGGGCTACTGCTTACCCGACCACCTTTAGTTACTCAACTTTCCTTAGTCACCGGAATGGCAGCTACTGATTTAGACCGGGATGGTGAATTGGAAGTTATCGCAGTAGGAGCTGATGCAAACAATAATGTGGGGGTCTGGGTCGTGAATAAGGATGGCACAGTAGTCCCCGGCTGGCCCCAAAAACTGAATTTAAGCAGTGACGGGTGGATATCCGGTTACCCGGCTCTGGGAGATTTGAACAGCGATGGAATCATAGAAGTTGTCATTACTCTTTTTTCCATTGACCAAGCCCGGGTTTATGTGTGGCAGGAAGATGGAACTCCGGTTACTTCTTCGGGGAACCTCTGGTTAGCAAAAACAGATGGTACTTTGGGAAATCCGGTCCTAGCTGATGTGGATGGCGATGGCTATGTGGATGTGGTGGCTCGTGGTGGCTGGATTTTTCCCGGTTCCGGACCGGAGCTAATTTATGCCTGGAAATATACCGGGGAGCTGGTGGAGAACTGGCCTTTTTATACGCCGGCTTCTATAAGAGAAGTGTCCTCCTCGCCTTTTACTCCGGTAATCAAAGACTTAAATCATAACGGTAAATTGGATATAGTTTTAGTTTCCGATGACCAGGGTTTAGTAATCTGGGAATTACCCACTGCCTATGATTCCAGTTTAGTTCCCTGGGGAACATTTTTACAAAATAGCCAGAGAAGAGGAATTTTACCCAGATTTACAACAGATGTCAAACCTCACCCTCGGCCAAACATTCCGGTTACTTTTGAGCTGAACCAAAACTATCCCAACCCTTTTAACAATAATACCACTATCAGATACTCCGTGCCCAAAACGTCTCAGGTGCAACTTGTTATTTATAATATTTTGGGACAGAAAGTCAAAACTTTAGTTGATGGTTTGCAACCCAAAGGATATAAAACAGTTACTTGGGATGGAACCAATCAGTCCGGTGAAAAAGTCGCCTCCGGGATTTATTTTTATACTCTGCAAACTGATAGCTTTTCTCACACCAAGAAAATGGTATTGCTGAAATAACCTCTTTTAAGCTTCCCTTTTTTGTTGACAGCTTCTGCAAAGTTTTTTAAATTTGGTCAAATTCTTTAATGTATGAATCTACCAAACGCCCTGACCATTTCTAGAATTGTATTGGCTCCGGTCTTTATGATTTTATTTCTGATAGATAATATTTACACCAAAACTCTGGCTTTATTAATTTTCGTCTTAGCGGTTTTTACTGATTTATATGACGGATATCTGGCTCGTAAAAACGGAATGATTACCGGTTTTGGAAAATTTATGGACCCCCTAGCCGATAAGATTTTGGTCTCCACTGCTTTGGTGTGCTTTGTGGCTTTGGATTACGTCAAAACCTGGATGGTTTTGACCATAATAGTCCGGGAATTTTTTATCACGGGATTCAGAACTTTAGCCGCCTATCGAGGGTTTGTGATTGCACCGACTATTTTGGCTAAATGGAAAACCGTTTCACAAATGTTGATTATCACGGTAATTTTACTTTACACGGTTTTAAAAACTTTGCTGATTCCTTTGGGTTATAATTGGTCCGTTTTTTCCAGTCCCTGGACTAACCGGACCTTTGATATAGCTATGTTTGTGGTGATGGTTTTGACTGTCGTTACTGGAATAATTTATCTGATTAAAAATGCCTCCTTGCTCAAAGGGGTTTTAAAATAGGACAAGCTATCAGAAACTTCTTGGTTAAATTAATTGCCTCGTGTGGTTTCGTCGGTTACATTCCTTTTGCTCCCGGGAGCTGGATCAGTCTTTTGCTGTTGATTTTGATTTGGTTTTGGCAGCCATCCCTTCCCTTGTTTTTGGTATTTATTTTGCTATCATTTTTCGGCGGAGCTATAATCGCAAGCTCAGCCGAGAGAATTTGGGAACATGATTCCGGGAAAATTGTAATTGACGAGCTTTTGGGAATCTTGGTAGCAATAATTTTTTTGCCTCATAAATTGCTTTATTATGCCTTAAGTTTAATATTATTCCGTTTTTTTGATATTGTGAAACCGCTATTTATAAGAAAGCTTGAAAAACTCCCCTCGGGCTGGGGAGTGATGGCAGATGACCTTTTGGCTGGAATTTATGCTAACTTAGCGGTGCAAATCTTAGTTTTAATCTTACGCTAAAATGAAAGCTGAAATAATAATTATCGGAGATGAAATTTTATACGGGCTGACCCTTGACACCAATTCGGCCTTTATAGCTAAAAAGCTGGGTGAATTGGGAATTGAAATTAGTTACAAGACCGCTGTCGGGGATGAGGTTAAAAAAATTGTGGAAGCCATCCATTTGGCTCAAAGAAGAGTCGATTTGGTAATTGCCACCGGTGGATTAGGTCCCACTTCAGATGATTTGACGGTCAAAGCCATTGCTAAGGCATTTAAAAAAAATCTGATTTTTCATCCCGAAATTTTAAAGAAGATTGAAGCCCGCTTCAAAGCCCGCGGAATTGAAATGCCCAAGATTAATCAAAATCAAGCCCTAATCCCACAAGGAGCTAAAGCTCTGGAAAACCCGCTCGGCTCGGCGCCGGGAATTTTAATTGAAGAGGATAAAAAGATTTTTATCGCCCTTCCGGGCGTGCCCAAAGAGATGAAAGCTATGCTGGAACAAGAGGTGATACCACTTTTAAAAACCAAGGTTGGCAAAACCAAAATTGTTCATAGAAAAATTCGCACAACCGGGATAATAGAATCGAAATTATATGAAAAAATCCGGGATTTGCTGAAAGATTTCAAAGAAATCAAAGTAGCTTTCCTGCCCAGTTATCAGGGGGTGGATTTGAGATTGACCGCCAACTTAAAAACTTCTTCTAGATCCAAAGATGCCATGACTCAATTGGAAGAAAAAATAAAGGAAAGAATCGGTGAATTTATTTATGGCTATGATGAGCAAACCTTAGAAGAGGTGGTAGGGAAAATGTTGAAGGAAAATGGTGAAACCCTGTCCGTGGCGGAATCCTGTACCGGCGGCTTGGTAGCCGCTAAAATCACCAATATTTCCGGCAGCTCCGATTATTTTGAAAGAGGTGTTGTTAGTTACGGCAACCAATCCAAGATCGAAATTTTAGGTGTGCCCCAAGATTTGCTGGAGAAGTATGGAGCAGTCAGTCCGGAAGTGGCTTTGGCTATGGCCAAAGGGATTAGGGAGATTTCCAAAACCGATTTAGGATTATCGGTGACCGGAATTGCCGGACCCACCGGAGGAACTAAAGAAAAACCCGTGGGACTGATTTATGTCGGACTGGCTGATGCTCAAAAGAGATGGGTGGAAAAATTTTTATTTGGACAGGATAGGATGATTAATCGCGAGAGGGCCTCCCAAGCTGCTTTAAATATGGTGCGGCTGTATTTTTTGGGAAAATATAGATGAGAACTTTTGTTGCCATAGAACTACCTAGAGAATTAACCTCCAAAATTGACCAACTTCAGTCAGCTTTAAAAAAAACTAATGCCGATGTCAGCTGGGTCAAACCCCAAAATGTCCATATCACTTTGAAATTTTTGGGTGAAGTCAGGGAAGAAAAAATTGAAGAAGTTTATCAGGCAACGGAAAAATCTGTTAAGGGACTCAGAAATTTTCCGGTAAATTTACAGGGTTTAGGCGGTTTTCCTAATTTGAAAAGACCCAGAGTAATCTGGATTGGAGTAGAAAAAGGGAAAGAGATTTTAGCTGAACTTTATCCTAAAGTGGAGGAGGAGTTTTTCAAAATCGGATTTGACAAAGAGAATCGGGCCTTCACACCTCATTTGACCATCGGTAGGGTCAAGTCCCCCAAAAACTTAGAAGGTTTGGCATCTGAAATCAATAAAACCACATTTGAGACCGAAGATTTTAAGGTCCAAGAGGTGGTGGTGATGAAAAGTACCCTTTTACCTACGGGAGCAGTTTATACCCCTTTGAAAAAAGTTTTGTTATCTTAAAGGTTGCTTTTAAACCAGATTTTGATTAATTTAAGTAGTTAACATGTCAAAATCTTTAATTTTTCAAAAAAGAGAGGAATCAATGGATACAGCCACTGACAAAAAAAGGGCTTTGGAGCAAGCCGTTACTCAAATTGAAAGACAGTTCGGCAAGGGCGCTATCATGAGATTAGGAGAGGAAAGCATTGGAGTTTCGATTCCAGTAATTTCTTCCGGGTCTATAGCTTTGGATTATGCCTTAGGAGTAGGAGGGGTACCCCGGGGAAGAGTGGTGGAAATTTTCGGACCCGAAGCGTCGGGTAAAACAACTTTGGCTTTGAATTTAATTGCCGAAGCTCAAAAACTTGGAGGGGTGGCAGCTTTTGTGGATGCAGAGCATGCTTTGGCCCCAACCTATGCTAAAAAATTAGGGGTTGATATTGACAACCTCCTAATTTCTCAGCCGGATACTGGAGAGCAGGCCCTGGAGATTACCGAAACTTTAGTCCGCAGCGGAGCGGTGGATATAATTGTGATTGATTCGGTAGCGGCTTTAGTCCCCAAAGCCGAAATCGAAGGGGAAATGGGAGACCAGCATATGGGTTTGCAAGCTCGTCTGATGTCTCAGGCCTTGAGGAAGCTGACCGGGACTATTAGCAAGTCCAAAACCTGTGTGGTTTTTATCAATCAAATTCGTATGAAAATCGGAATTATGTTCGGCAATCCGGAGACCACCACCGGCGGCAATGCTTTGAAATTTTACTCTTCGGTCAGAATGGATATCAGAAGAATCGCTTCGATTAAAGAAGGTGAAGGGGTAGTTGGTTCTCGGACCAGAGTCAGAGTGGTAAAAAATAAAGTGGCCCCACCTTTCCGGGAAGCTGAGTTTGACATTATCTATGGACTCGGAATTTCCAAAGAAGGGGAACTGGTAGATTTGGCTACTGAGTTGAAAATTTTGGAAAAATCCGGGACCTGGTTTTCTTATAAAGATGAAAGACTGGGACAGGGTCGGGATAATGTCAAACAGTTTTTGAAAGATAATCCGGATATGACTGCCAAAATTGAGAAAGAAGTCAGAGAAAAGTTGGGGCTTTCCAAGGTGGAAGTTTCTAGAGAAGCCAAGGAAATCAAAGAAGTAGCCAAGAGCCGAAAGTAATTAAGTTTTAGATTTAGCTGAAATTACATAAAAACCTCAATTTAACATCTGCCAGATTTGCAAGTTTTGAAAAAAGTAGCCCAAAATATTTCCGATAAATCCCTGGCTAAGGAAAAAGCCTTAAAATTATTGGAATTAAGACCGAGAAGCGAAAGGGAACTCAAGCAAAAATTACGACAGAAGGGATTTACCGAAAAAATTGTTTTTGAGGTCGTCTCGGATTTAAAAAAGGTGGATTTGATAAATGATGAAAAATTTGCCGAAAGCTGGGCTTCTAGTAGATTGAACAATAAACCCATGGGGAAGTTTCTCTTGAAGCAGGAACTGTTCCGAAAAGGAATTAAAAAAGAGTTGATTGAAGACGTAATTAAGAAGAGTTTTGAAGATGAAAGAGAAAGTGAATTGGCAGCCAAATTGTTGGAAAAAAGGAAAAAGCTTTTTCAAAATTTAGATGATAGAAAAGTTCAGAAGAAATTGTCTGATTTTTTGTTAAGACGGGGGTTTTCCTACGACATAGTCAATAAAGTTATGCGCTTAAAAGAGCAAGAAGAATCATGAAAAGTTTTGAAATCAGAGAAAAATTTTTGAAATATTTTCAATCACGGGGACACATGCTGGTTCCCTCTTCCTCATTGGTGCCACAAGATGACCCCAGCTTGCTTTTTACCAACGCCGGCATGAATCAGTTTAAGAAAGTTTTTCTGGGACTGGAAAAAAGAGATTATAAACGAGCGGTTTCGGCTCAAAAATGTATGCGGGCTGGCGGTAAGCATAATGATTTGGAAAATGTGGGACTGACAGCCAGACATCACACCTTTTTTGAGATGCTGGGAAATTTTTCCTTTGGGGATTATTTTAAAGAGGAGGCCATAGCTTATGCCTGGGAATTTTTTACTTCAGCTAAGAGTGGTCTTAATCTGCCCAAAGATAAACTTTATGTCTCTATATATGAGAAAGATGAGGAAAGTAAGAAAATTTGGGGGAACATTGACCCTATTTTAAAGGACAGAATCTATCCCTTTGGTGAAAAAGATAACTTTTGGTCTATGGGAGAAACCGGTCCTTGTGGTCCCTGTTCCGAGCTAATTTTTGACCGGGGGGAAAAATACGGCTGCGGTAAACCTACTTGTGGGGTGGGTTGTGATTGTGACCGCTACATTGAGCTGTGGAATCTGGTGTTTATGCAGTTTAACAAAACTGAAGCTGGAAAGCTGGAGCCACTTCCTGCTCCCAGTGTGGATACCGGTATGGGTTTTGAGAGAGTTTGTGCAATTTTACAAAAAGCAGATTCTAATTATGAGACCGATTTATTTTTACCCATAATTTCCAAAATTGAAAAGCTATCCAAAAAGAAATACTCCTCTGGAGAAACTGGGATTTCTTTCAGAGTCATTGCTGACCATATTAGGGCTTTAACTTTTTGTATTGCCGATGGAGTCATTCCTTCCAATGAAGGTCGGGGCTATGTGGTCCGCAGAATTTTAAGAAGGGCGGCCCGGCATGGGAAACTGCTCAATCTAGCAAGTCCATTTTTATATCAGCTGACAGATATAGTGGTAGAGATTCTAGGAAAACAGTATCCGGAAATTAAAGCCAAGAAAAGCCACATTGATTTGGTGATAAAATCAGAGGAAGAAAGCTTTGAAAAAACTTTGGATATTGGTTTAGAGCTGTTTGAAAAAGTCGCCAATCAGGTTATCAAAAAGGGAGGAAAAATAATTCCCGGTCAGGAAGTTTTCAAGCTTTATGACACCTATGGGTTCCCTCCCGATTTGACCCAAGTGATGGCAAAGGAGAAAAATTTAGAGGTTGATTTGGAAGGATTTGAAAAAGAGTTAAACACACAACGAGTGCGTTCGCAGAAAGCTTCTAAATTTGATACCCTTCCCAAGATGTCAGGTTTGGATTCTAAAGTAAAAAAAGTGGAATTTGTGGGGTACGAAAATTTGGAAACGGATACCACGGTTGAGGAAATATGGGAGTCCCCTTCGGGCAAAACATTTTTGATTTTACAAAAAACCCCTTTTTATGCTGAATCAGGCGGTCAGGTGGGTGACACGGGAAAGATTGCTCAAGAAAAATCGGATTTTCAAGTACTAGACACGCAGAAAGAAAATGAAATTATTTTACATTTGATTCAATCGAACAATTCTAAAATAGATAAAAAAATAAAAGGACTGGAAGTTTTGGCCAAAGTAGATAAAACTAGACGTAAAACCATAATGAAAAACCATACTGCCACCCATCTTTTGCACAAGGCTTTGAGGGAAATTTTAGGAGAGCATGTCCATCAAGCCGGTTCTTTGGTGGCGCCAGACCGCTTGAGGTTTGATTTCACTCATTTTAAAGAACTGACCGATGAAGAATTGAGCAACTTGGAATTTGACATCAATCAAAAAATCTGGGAAAATATGGAGGTCGTATCCATTTTTGATGTCCCTTTGAAAGAAGCTTTGGCTATGGGGGCCATGGCTCTTTTTGGAGAGAAATATGGAGACAGAGTTCGGGTGATAAAAATTGGAGATTATTCTCTGGAGTTATGCGGGGGGACTCACACCAAAACCACCGGTGAAATCGGAATCTTTAGAGTGGTTTCAGAAACCGGAATTGCCTCGGGTGTCAGAAGAATCGAAGCTATAACCGGTGAAAAAGCTTACAAGCTGATGCAGGATGAAAGGAACAAATTGCTTCAGGGCGCTAACCTTTTAAAAACTGATTTAGACAAATACTTAGATAGATTGGAAACTCTTTTGGAAGAAAAGAGAAGAATTGAGAACAGATTGAAGGAGCTGGAGGGTGACAAAGCCAGCGGTCTGGCAGTAAAACTATTTCAGGAAGCCAAAGAAATAAAAGGGGTAAAATATATTGCGGTGAATTTAGGACCAATTGAGAATAAGGTTCAGCTATTAAATTTAGCGGATTCATTCCGAAAAATTCCCGAATTTGAAAAATCTTACTGTGTAGGAGCATTGGTCGGTCAAATAAACAGCAGCTTTACGCTATTGACTTTTTCGTCCAACGCTGCGGTTAAGGATAGAGATTTAAAAGCTGACCAAATTGTAAGAGAGCTGGCTGCTCTGGCCGGTGGTTCAGGCGGAGGAAAACCGACTTTGGCCAGCGGAGGCTTAAAAGATCTCGGCAAAATCGATAAGGTTTTAGAAAGTTTGCCTGTTATATTAGAAAAACACCTAAAAACTTAAATGAGTATTTATCAAAAACTTTTGGAAATTTCGAAGACCAAAGGGGCTGGGTTTTTGGTTCTTTTGGACCCGGATAAAATTGAGCCAAACAAATTAAGGGAGAAACTCTCCCTCTTTGAAGAGAACGGGGTAGATGGAATTTTAATCGGCTCCAGTCTGCTGTTAAATACGGGACTGGATGAGATAATAAAGGAAATTAAAAGCTCGATAAATATTCCGGTTATTATTTTTCCGGGCAATGCTTATCAGGTCTCCCGCTGGGCTGATGCCATTTTATTTTTATCTTTGGTCAGCGGCCGAAACCCCAATTTTTTAATCGGAGAGCATGTCAAAGCTGCCTCGGTTATCAAAGAGTTTAACTTAGAAGCTATTCCTACTGGATATATGATTTTTGATTCGGGTAAAATGACTTCCGTGCTATTTATGAGTGACACCAAACCAATTCCCTTTGATAAACCGGACATAGCCAAAACCCATGCCCTAGCTGCCCAATATCTGGGGATGAAAATGATTTATCTGGAAGCCGGCTCCGGAGCAAAAACCTCTATTCCAGATGAAGTAGTTAGTGAAGTTAGGGAGTATATCTCTTTACCTATGATTGTGGGAGGCGGCATAAAAGATCCCCAGGTAGCACAAAATAAAGTGAAAAATGGAGCCGACTTTTTGGTTTTAGGAAATGCCCTGGAAACCAATTCAGATTCTCAAAAATTAAAAGAGATGGCGGACGCCATTCACTTCAAAACCAAATAAAATTATCCATTGAGCCAAAAGATTTTAGTAGAAAAACAGATTCAAGAGTGTATTGACTTAAAGCAAAAGGTAAAGGGAACATTTGCTTCTGAAATTGTCCGATTAGCTCAAATTTTAAGCTCCGGTTTAAGACGAAACAAAAAGATTTTTTTTTGTGGCAATGGCGGTTCCGCTGCAGACGCTATTCATTTGACGGCCGAACTTTTGGTCCAACTCTCCCCTGGTTCCAAAAGAAAAGCCCTCCCAGTCATTGCCTTAAACACCAATGTTTCCACTCTGACGGCCTGTGCTAATGATTTTGGCTTTGAACAAATTTTTGCTAGACAAATTGAAGCTTTAGGCCAAAAGGGGGATTTTTTATTCACTCTATCAACCAGTGGCAACTCAAGAAATTTAATCGAAGCCGCCAAGACATCTAAAAAAAAGGGGTTGAAAATAATTGGTTTCTTAGGTAACCGAGGGGGGGAACTTATCAAATATTCTGATTATACCATTGTAGTGCCTTCCCAAAACACTCCCAGAATTCAAGAAGTTCATATTATGTTAGGTCATATCCTGTGCGACTTGATTGAAAAAAATCTTTTTTCTAAAAAAAAATAGGGCTAATTTTTTCCTCAATGCTCTCCAAATCCCAGGTTATCAAAAATGTTTTTACCAACTGGGGAGCATTCATCATCAATGGTTTAATCAGTCTGGCATTAGTCCCGTTTGTTCTAAAACACTTAGGAGATGCCGGTTTCGGAGTCTGGGTCTTGACTAATGCTTTTACCGGATATCTGGGACTTTTTGATTTGGGGATTCGTTCATCGGTAATCCGTTATGTTTCCAAATCCAAAGCTCTGGCTGATTACCAAAATTTAAACCAGGTGATAAATACCTCGCTGGCCACCTTCACAGCCATTGGAGGTTTGACCTTAATTTTAACCGTAGTTTTATCTTTTATTTTCGGCTCCATTTTCAAAATTCCGGTTGAGTTTCAAAATCAAGCCAGCTGGGTAGTTTTACTGATAGGATTAAATCTGGCTTTGGGTTTTCCGGCCGGAGTTTTTAGCGGAATTTTGCTGGGGATGGAAAGATTTGATTTGAACAACATTTTCTCCTTAGTCAATATTTCTTTGAAGGCAATTTTAATTGTGATTATTTTTAATTTCAAAGCCAATTTGATTGTTTTGGGAGGAATCCAGCTTTTTGCCAGTCTGGTGGCATATCTTCTGATTTTTGCAGCAGTTTTAAGACTGGAGCCGAATTTAAAAATCTCACTTAAATCTGCCGACCGAAATACCCTGAAGCTCATTTTTCAGCACGGTTTTTTTAGTTTTTTATTAGTGGTAGCTTATCAAGTGATTTATTACTCCCCCAATGTTTTGATTGGAATTTTATCTTCCGCAACCATGGTAACCTATTTCGCTATGGCAACTATTTTAGTAGAATATACCCGCCGAGCTGTTAATGGAGTAAGCTTTGTCATCAACCCCATTGCTTCCGGCTTGGAGTCCAAGGGAGATTTTCAGACCTTGAAAAGAGTTCTGATATTAGGGACTAAGTATTCCCTTCTGATTATTTTACCCATCAGTTTGAGTTTGATTTTCCTGGGGAAACAGTTTTTTGCTTTATGGCTGGGACCAATTTATGCGGAAAAATGCTATCCGGTTTTGTTAATTTTGCTGATTCCCCAGATTTATTCTATGAGTCAGTTTGTAACCGAAGAGGCTCTTTTAGGTCAAACCAAACATAAATTTCTGGCTTTAGTGGCGGTCTCCGAGGCTGTAGTGACCCTGATTTTATCTTTGATTTTGATTAAAAAGTACGGGATAATCGGGGCTGCTTTAGGAGTGGCTATCCCGCGTTTACTCAATTACTCCCTCTTTTCAGCTATCTATATTAAGCAGGCGGCTGAAATTTCTTTCAAAGATTATTTTAAACAAACTTTTCTTCCGCCATTATGGGCCGCCTTACCTTTTGTCATTTTGCTGGGTCTGATTTCTAAATTTCTTCCGGCCCAAAATCTTCTGGAATTTATTTTGGAGGTGGTTTCGTCCGGTTTAATATTTATGCTTTTGGCTTGGAATCTTTGTTTTTCTAAAGAGGAAAGAAGGCTGTGGGTGGAGAGGTTTTCTTTTTTGAGAATTTGAGCTATGAGTGAGCTGTCAATTTTAATAGTGACCTGGAATTCACAGGCCACTATACGAGATTGTTTAAATTCTATCCAGAACAACTGTCAAAATCTAACCTATGAAGTACTGGTGTGGGATAATGTCTCCACAGATGATACCGTAAGAATTATTCAAACTGAATTCCCCAAAGTTCAACTTTTTAAATCTCAACAAAATTTAGGTTTTGCAGGTGGCAATAACCGTTTGCTCGAGCAAGCCGATTCTGAGCTCATTTTATTTTTGAACCCGGATACTTTCGTGGTAAATAATGCTATTATGAAGATGTTAGGATATCTGAAAAATAATTCGGCAGTTGTAGCTCTGGGACCCAAATTGTTGTATTCAGATTCTACCTTTCAACTCTCTTATGCCAAATTTCCTAATCTAGGAAGCGAATTCTTTACCAAAATATATCAGAGAAGCGCTAATAAAAGAAGCTCCTTAGTGTTAAAATTTTTAGAGAACACCTCAGCTGAAACTAAAGAGGTTGACTGGGTTTCTGGCGCCTGTATGTTGGCTAGAAAAAAGGTTTTGCAAGAGGTCGGCAGATTTGATGAAAACTTCTTTCTTTATTTTGAAGACGCTGATTTATGCCACCGGCTGAAGTCGAAAGGAAAAATTATTTATTTTTCAGAAGCCCAAGTTATGCACGTAGTAGGAGTTAGTACCAAATCCCAAAATTTAAAAACCGAATATCAATATAGAAAAAGTCAGTTATATTATTACAGATTGCACAATAGCTGGCTTTCAAGCTTTATTTTAAAGTTTTATTTGAGTGTGAAATTTGGCTTAGGGTTTGTTTTTGGAAGTACGGAGAAAAAAGCGTGGTATGGAAAAGTATTGGCTTTAATTTGGAGTCAATAATCTCAGATTGAAAATGCGCATAGGAATAGATGTCAGAAAAATCAACGATTTCGGTATAGGAACATATATTCAGAATTTGTTGAAATATCTATTGGAATTGGATAAACAAAATCAGTATTTTATTTTTTTCAATCATCGGGATGTTGAAAATTTTAGTTATCCCAAAGAGCGGGTGGTGAAATTAATAAACAACTCTCCCAAATATTCTATTCGAGAGCATTTTAGCTTAAGCCACCAAGCCAAAAAATATAATATCCAACTTTTTCACGAACCCCACTATACTTTGCCTTATTTTTTAAAATGTCAAAAGGTGGTTTCCATTCATGACTTGATTCATTTAAAATTTCCCCAAAATTTACCCAGCCCCAAAGCTTATCTTTATGCTAAATTCGTGATTGGAAAAGCTGTAAAAAAGGCTGACAAAATCTTAGTTGGTTCAGAAAATACCAAAAACGATATAATGGAAATTTTTCAAACTAAGGAGAAAAACATTGAAGTTATCTACTACGGTGTGGATGAAATTTTTAAACCCATAAAAGACCAAAATCTTTTGGAAAATTTCGGAAATAAATATAAATTACCTGACAAATATATCTTGTACTCCGGTTCCATGAGGAAACACAAAAATTTAGAAAATGCTTTGAAAGCTTACGCCGATTTGAAAGACAAAAGCCATGATTTGGTCTTAGCCGGAGTGGGGTTACAAAATCAGAAGGTTTTAGAGCCAATGCTACAAGAACTTAAAATTACAGAAAGAGTAAAAATAGTACCCTTCTTAGATTATATGGAATTGGTGCTGCTTTACAACTCTGCCTCTGTTTTATTTTTTCCTACTCTGTATGAAGGATTCGGCTTGCCGGTTTTAGAAGCCATGGCTTGTGGCATCCCGGTGGTAAGCTCTAATAACTCCTCCATCGCAGAAGTGAGCGGTGCTGCAGCAGTATTGGTCGACCCGGCAAATTTGAAGGAAATGGCTGTATCCCTGGAAAAAGTTTTAGATGAAACCACCTTGCGTCAAAAAATGATATCTTTAGGATTGGAGAGGGCCAAAATGTTTAGCTGGAAAAAAACGGCGGAAAAAACCTTAAAAATATATCGGGAGCTTTCGGAAAATTAAAATGAAAGTTGCTTTAGTACATGACTGGCTGACCGGAATGAGAGGGGGAGAGAAAGTTTTGGAAATTTTATGCCAGCTTTACCCTGAGGCAACGCTTTTTACTTTACTGCATAAACCTGGCTCGGTTTCTCCTATTATTGAAAAGATGCCCATCAAAACTTCTTTCATCCAGAAATTTCCTTTGGCACAAAAGATTTATCCCAAATATTTACTATTTTTCCCCACTGCCATAGAGCAATTTGACCTGAATGAATTTGATCTGGTAATCTCATCCAGCCATTGTGTAGCCAAAGGGGTTATTACTCCCCCGGAAACCTGCCATATCTGCTACTGCCTATCCCCTATGAGATATGCTTGGGAAATGTATCACAGCTATTTTTTCAACAATCATAGTGGTGTATTGAACAAAACCCTGATCCCCTTTTTCATGAATTATTTGAGGACCTGGGATGAACGTTCCAGCCAAAGAGTGGATTACTTCGTGGCTATCTCGAATTACATCAAAAAACGAATCGAAAAACATTATCGCCGAAGTTCTGAAGTAATTTATCCTCCCGTGAACACCGATTTCTTCCAGCTTTCCAATAAATCCGAGGATTATTTTTTGGTGGTTTCGGCCTTGGTCCCTTATAAAAGAATTGATTTGGCAATTTCCGCCTTCAATGTACTAAAATATCCCTTGGTTATCATGGGAGAAGGGCCGGAAGAGAAAAACTTAAAGAAGATGGCTGCCAGAAATATCATCTTTCTTCCCTGGCAATCAAAAGAAAAGCTGAAAGAATATTATTCCAACTGTAGAGCTTTAATCTTTCCGGGTGAGGAGGATTTTGGGATAGTCCCGGTGGAAGCCCAGGCCTGCGGAAAACCGGTAATCGCCTATGCCAGAGGAGGAGCCAGAGAAACGGTAGAGGGGTTTTTGGCAGGTGAGGAGCATCAAAAACTGCAAAAATCAACTGGACAAAAGCTCTCTGGTCTGTTTTTTTATCCTCAAACTAAAGAGGCCCTGATGGAAGCAGTCAAGAGCTTTCAAAAAATGGAATTTGAACCGACCTTTATAAGGAAGAACAGCTTGAAATTTGACCAGAAGTTATTCAAGGAAAAAATTAATAAATATATTTTAGAGAAACTTAAGGAACATCAAAAAAACTTTAGTTACCCATGAGCAAAAGAAGTTTTATTTATCTTTTTCCCTTAAACTTAGTTCTATGTGATGCAGCGGTAATCTTCTGGGCCTGTTCGGTGGCCTATTGGCTGAGATTTCACTCCTTTATTGCTGAAATCGTTCCCATTACTAAAGGGATTCCTCCTTATAGCTTATACATGTACAGTTCTCTTTTTGTGGTGGGAGTATTTCTTTTGATAGGAAATATCCTAGGACTTTACAGCCGCAGCCGGCCTAAATTAATTTTGGACCAATTTTATGTTTTGTTTAAAGTGGTGACCCTTACACTTTTTATTACCGGCGCCTTTACTTTCTTCTACCGGGAAACTACCTATTCAAGGTTAACCTTAGTGCTTTTGTGGTTCACCAGTCTAATTTTGATTTACGTGGCAAGAATAATTCTGACCAAGCTGGAGACTTTCTTGATGAAAAAGGGGATAGGGGCTAAAAGAACCATTATTGTAGGAAGCCGGGAGATGGGTGGAAATCTGTATGGTAGGTTGAGTGGTCGACCCCAGATGGGATATCAAATTGTCAAGTTCATCTGCGTTAATGGAGAAGCCCAAGCCGGAAACGGCTGGGAACATTTAGACCATTTACCGAAAATTATCGAGCAAGAGAGAATAGATTTAGTTTTAGTAGCTCTGCCGTTGGCTTACCATCAGAAAATTTCTGAAATGATTTTAGACTGTGACCATTTGAATGTTGAGTTTCAGATTGCACCGGATTTGCTGGAGCTAATGGCGGTCAAAGCTCAGATAGTATCGGTAGACCGAACCCCCTTTATCTCTTTGGGCAGAACCCCCTTGGAGGGCTGGAATCGCTTTGTAAAAAGATCTTTTGACTTGGCTTGCTCCACCTCAGGATTAATTATTCTATCTCCCATATTTTTAATTTTATCCTTAATTATTAAATTTAATTCTCCCGGACCGGCCTTTTACCGACAAGAAAGATTGGGCCGGGATGGAAAAAAATTTTTGATGATAAAATTCCGCTCCATGTATACAGATTCCGAAAAAGATGGTCCCAAAAACACCTCCCGCCAGGACCCCCGGCGCACTAAGGTGGGGATTATTTTGCGAAAATTAAGCCTGGATGAACTGCCCCAACTTTTAAATGTCTTCAGGGGAGAAATGAGTTTGGTGGGACCTCGTCCAGAACGTCCGATTTTTGTCGATAAATTCAGAGAGGATATTCCTCGTTACTTTATGCGGCACAAGGTTAAATCCGGGATAACCGGCTGGGCTCAAGTAAACGGCCTAAGAGGAGATACCTCTTTAGAAGAAAGAACCAAATACGACTTATTTTATGTGGAAAATTGGTCTCTGGGGTTCGATATCAAAATTATTTTGATGACCTTGCGAACTTTATTCAGACAAAAGAATGCTTATTAAGTTTAGCTTTAAAAACCTAATCATTTAAATAGATTAAGGAGAAAATATGGCATCAAAACCTAAATCATCTGGCGTAAAAGGTAAAGAAAAGTACTCTCTTCCTTTCGGGAAGAAAAATCTGATCTGGTTTGGTATTGCTCTTTTGGTAATCACGGCCGGTTATATTTCGTTAGGTTACGGCTCCATTACTTTAGCTCCCATTCTGCTGGTTTTGGGTTATTGTGTGCTTATCCCGGTCGCCATACTTATCAATGGGGAAAAGAAAGCCAAAGAGACGGTTCCGACCGAGAGAGTTACCCAAGCTTAATATTTGGGGCTGGGGATTTTTAATAATTATAACTTAAGATAAAACTGCTCCCTAATTTGGTTGTTGTTTTTCCCTTTATAACAAACTTTTGCTTGACAAACGACTCTTGCCTCCTAGATTATTTTTGCTTATATTTAAGTGATTAGATTTAATTTTTTAAGTCTTAACCCTTAAATCAAAAGAGGTCGATTATGTCCAAGAATGATTTTCTAAAATTACAGCCCGATCATAGAACCGTTTTAGTCAAAGATATGACCGTTTTTAATTCTTTGCGGGACTTTCTTTTGAACTCCGGCTACGTTAAAGTGTATGAAACCCCTAGAGTGGGGGAAGAGAAAACCGCCATGGCTACTTTTGCCTGCCGGAACTTAATTCACGGGGATTGTTTAGCGGTTGTTTATGGTATAAGCGCTTCTGATGAATTAGCCCATCCTCAGGCACCTTTCGTTTACGGCGGTAATGATAAAAAACCGGAAGAACTTTTGACTTATGTTCAGCATCTGGCGTTGCGAACATCGGATATTTTCAAACTAAAGGAGCATTTAGAGGAGCAAGGGGCTCAATTTTTAACTCCCATTTTTCAGGAAAAAGATTCTTTTGGTCCTTTATTGCAGTGTTTTACCAGAGAGCTATTTGACGACGAATGGTTTTTTATTGAACTGGTGCAAAGAGATTACAACCCTGGTGATATAAAAAGCAGACCGGGGGAACAGTTTGCCAATAAAACCGTCCAATCTTTATACTCAATGAAGCAGGAAGAGTTCCGGGAATGGCAGACCACCAAGAGAAAACCAAAAATGTTTGAGGGAAAACCAGAGGAAGTCAAAAAGAAAATACAGAGCTTTTTGGGTAATATGGAACCCAGAGATTTCCCCAAAACCGTCCCCTGCTTGAAGAAAATTTTTGATTAGGTAAGGTGAATTTATGCAGAACTTTTCTTTTTTGAGACCTTTCCCTCATCGTCGCCGAGTTCTAAAAGGTTGGGAGGAGAAAATCTCTTACCATAATTATAGAGATATTCCTAAAGAGCTATACTGGGACTTTATCGGGGAATCGGGTTTTATCGGCCATCAGACTTTTCTTTATAAATTCTTCCGTCCTACGGTCAGAGAACAGTATAAAGAGATGGTGAAAACTTTTTCGCAAACTGCCGTTGAAATCACCCAACCCCGGGCTTTTTCTCTATCTAAAATCAAAGGGGCTGAAAGAAATAACTTGCCGATCAGACTTTTAGAAAACGAAGAGGTGGCGGTTTCCCCTTATTTCCCCAGCGGTAATGAAGATATTATCTTTTTTAACGCTGAAGCCAATGAGATTTTCTACATTCAGGAAGGGGAAGGAGAGTTTCAGACCGAGTTCGGAGTTCTAAAATATGAACCTTTCGATTTTGTTTTAATGCCGAAAGGTACTTTTTATTCAATTCAGCCCAAATCCAAATCTCAAGCCCTGCTGATTATTGAGATGCCTAAGCAGTATTACATGCCCAATTACGGGCTTTTAAGCCAGGACTATCCAATTTCCGAATCTCAGATTGAAGGAAATAATCTTCCCCTTTTAACTTCAGAAGTCAATAACCCCAAAAAAGGGAAAGTGAAAGTTGTGAAAAAAGTAGCCGGGAATTATAAAGAGGAGATTTATTCCAATTCACCTTTAGCTTGTGCCGGCTGGCAGGGAACTTTATATCCTTTTAAAATTAACGCCAAAGATATAAACGTAGTGGAAAGTCATACCTTTCATCTGCCACCTTCGGCTTATGTCACTTTTTTAAATCAGGATGGCTCTGTCAATATTATAACTTTCTTACCTCGATTTGTGCATACCCCGCCTTATAATCACCGCAACACCTCTTACAATGAATTTATGTTTTACAGCAAAGGGACTTTTATCAGCCGTTCCGGAATCGGGGTGGGAGATATTACTCTGCATCCGATTGGCGGGCATCATGGGCCCCAGCCCAAAAAGGAATTTTTCGAAGTTAAATCAATCGAAGAGTATAAAAAACATTTTGTGGATGAAATCGCACTTATGATTGAAAGCCAGCCCAATTTTCGGCTCACTCCTTTGGCTAAGAAAATTGAAATAGAGGAATATGCTTTAAGCTGGCACAAAGAATCAATCGAGGTCTCCTAAGCCATCCATTGAGGACTTCTTTTTTTATCTCGTTGTTTATACAATTAAACTTATATTAAATAATCTAAATGGAGAAGCTCAACCAAGCGGTAAAATTAATTTCACCAACTTTCAAAAAAGAATGGTTAGAGGAAATTTTAGAACGGGGTAGGCCCCTTAGAATTGACGGACATTATCTCTATCCGGCTGATGAAAGAGGAAATCACTTACAAGGTTTTTTTCTCTTAGATCCGATAGTGAAACATCCTGACTTGGTGGAACTGATAAGTGAGGACATCCTTAAATGGATAAAGACCAGAGCCATTGATTTTGACTTAATTTTTGCACCTGCCCAAACCGGGGTAAAAAAATTCACAGATTATATCAGCTCAAAATTAAGAAAAAAGAAGGCTTACTTAGAATATTTACCATCGGGCAGATTTGGAGATAAATTGGTGGAAGGTGAAATTAGACCTGACGACAAAGTGATAGTTTTTAATGCCGTGGCTGTTCAGGGAGGTTGTATCGGCAATAAACTTCCTAAACTGGCGGAAAATTTCAAAGGGAAAGTCGTAGCGGCAGCTACCTTTGCTAAAGGAATAACTCCCTTGATACAGGAAACAGAAAAAAAACATGGGAATAATTTTTACGCTACCATTCAAATTCCAGTTCAGGTTTACAGCCCGGATACCTGCCCTCTCTGCCAAAAGGAAGTTGAACTGGTACCCTGGACCAAACTTTTGGAGAAAATATGAGACTGGTAACCTTTAGCCATAAAAATTCAGAACCGCATATCGGCTTGGCCATTGGGGATTGGAACAGGTGGGAGTATGTTATCGATTTAAACCAAGCTGCTCAAAAAGAAGGAGTCAAAAATTTCCCGGCTGAAATGGTTCGGTTCATTGAAGTTTGTGGAGAATTTAAAGGAGAAATCTGGAACTTTGCCAATCAAATATATTCCGATGCCAAAAATTACGTCAAAAAGAATCAATCCCAAACCCAATTAATCTACAATCCGGCAGAGGTTAAGCTATTAGCTCCTTTGCAGCCTCGTTTATTACGAGATTTTATCGCCTTCAGGGGGCATATTAAGAGAACCAGAGCCAACCGGGGTATGCCGGTAGCCAAAGAATGGGACTTTCTGCCGGCTTATTATAATGGGAACAATTTGACAGTTATCGGACCGGAAGAAGAGGTCGAATACGGGCAGTATCTTTTGGCGCAAGAGGGGCAGATTAAGAAATTTCAAACCGAAAAATTGGATTATGAGGCTGAAATCGGATATGTCATTGGGAAAAGCGGTAAAAATGTATCACGAGAAAATGCTAAAAAATATTTATTCGGAGTTACCATTTTCAATGATTTTTCTATCAGGGATTTACAACTCTTGGTTATGAATGTGGGGCTGGGACCCGGCTTTGGCAAGGATTGGGCTAATGCTTTAGGACCCTGTATTGTTACTGCAGATGAATTTGGAGAGCCTGGCTCGAATAAAGTGACTGTAAAAGTTAACGGACAGGAAAGACTAAACAACACTTACCAAGGCTTAGTCAACAGTCCGATTTTAGAATCAGGGGAAAAAACTCACTGGAGCTTTGAAGAAATTGTGGAGTTTGTCTCTTATAATCAGAAAATTTTTCCGGGAGAAGTCTGGGGGAGTGGCACCATTTCCGGCGGCTGTGAATTAGAGCAGGGTCAAAATGCCCGCTACCTAAAACCAGGAGACGTAGTAGAGATAGCGATTGAGGGAATAGGGGTTTTAAGAAATAAGATTGTCTAATACAGGCAGGCCAAGCTTCACGTATCATATTCAGCTCCCGATAAATAAGTTAGTTTCGCTTGATTTTTTATCTTTAGACTGTTACATTCAATAACTTTGGGGCGGTTAGCTCAGCTGGTTTAGAGCGTCTGCCTTACACGCAGAAGGCCATAGGTTCGAATCCTATACCGCCCAAGTGAGTTATTATTCGGGGACGTAGTTCAATTGGTTAGAGCGCCGCCCTGTCACGGCGGAAGTTGCGAGTTCGAGTCTCGTCGTCCCCGCTTGATATAAAGGACTGGCGGAAGTTGTCCCGATTTTCTAAATCGGGAAGCCTCGTCGTCCCCGCTTTGAACAAGCTAAGAAATTTATTGATGTTTTATGTTTATATAATTCAGAGTCGAAAAATAGGTTCTTACTATGTTGGCTCTTGCTCCAAGCTGGATCTTCGGCTTGAAAGACATAATTTAGGTTGGAGTAAATCTACAAAAAATAAACGGCCTTGGTCTCTAAGATATAAGGAAGTATTTGAGTCTAAAAAGAAAGCGTTAAAAAGAGAAAAAGAAATAAAAAAACAAAAAAGTAGGATATATATTGAAAAGCTGCTTTCTAAAAGTACGGCGGAAGTTGTCCCGATTTAAAAATGCGGGAAGTCTCGTCGTCCCCGCCAGTTGAGAAATGAAGCAGTTGGCTCGCCAGCCGCTTTTCGGGGAAATTTCAAGCCGTTTTGAATTCAGTAAGGCCAAAAGCGGGCTTTTCTTGAAATAAAGAAATAATTTTGCTATCATAGTATTGTAATAAGTATAACACAAGTAATGATATCAAAGTATTGAAACTATGGCAACGATTGGCGAAAACATAAAAAAGGCACGAAATAAACTTGGCTTGACCCAAGACGATTTAGTGAGAAAGTCTGGCGTAAAGCATACTACTCTTACCAAGATTGAGAGTAATGTGGTTGTTAAGCCAAGCGTGCAAACGGTCGCCAAGATAGCCAAAGCGTTAGGTGTTTCAGTGGAAAATTTATTAAAGTAATTATAAAATTCAAATATATGAGAAAAATAATCGTCATAGAAATGATTACATTAGATGGAGTTATGCAAGGACCCGGCGGAGCCAAAGAAGATGAATCAGAAGGTTTCAAATATAGCGGTTGGGCTGCACCGTATGGTGACGAAGTTGGTGGTAAGGTGGTGCAAAAAGAGCTGAGCCAACCTGCGGATTATATTTTGGGCAGGAAAACGTTTGATATTTGGGCCTCCTTCTGGCCTAAACATGCAGACATTTGGCCTGGCATCAATGAGGGCACAAAATACGTTATGTCCAGGACTAAGAAAAAGTCAGACTGGAAAAACACCGTATTTATCGACAGTTTGGAAGATATCAAAAAGCTCAAAAATTCAGAAGGTGCAGACATTCAAGTTTGGGGTAGCAGTAAGGTCGTTCAGCTCTTACTTGAGAATGATTCAGTGGACGAACTCTGGCTCAAAATTTACCCCCTGACTCTTGGTACAGGGGAAAAATTGTTTGGCGATGGCACGATTCCGGCAGCGTTTACGTTAACGGAGAGTTTGGTTACGCCAACCGGAGTGATTATTGCCTACTACAAGCGAGATGGCGAAGTCAAGACAGGTACTATTGGAGCTTAAGGCGGAAAGAATTTGCCGCCAAAGAAAAAGTTTTTTCAGGTTATAGCAAAAATCGTTAAGGCATCGTATGTTTCAATAGAGGATTTGATAAAGTAATCTTATGACCAAAAAAGGAATCTCCACCGCTGTGGTGCACAAAGTGCCAACGGATTTACGAAAAGTCCTTACTTCTTCCCTAACGGCGCGAGCAGCATGGGAGGATATTACTCCACTCGCACGCAATGAGTGGATCTGCTGGATTGAGTCCGCCAAGAAAGTGGAGACGAGGAGCCACCGGATCGAGAGGACGCGCACGGAGCTTATAGATGGAAAGCGCAGGCCTTGTTGTTGGGCCGGTTGCATTCATCGTTGAAATAATCGGAATCGGCGCATAGCGTCAGTTGTTGCTATAAACGAAGTGATAAAATAAACGTATGCAAAAGAAGCAATTTTCAATCGAGATAAAAGCTTCCCAAGAAAAGGTTTGGAACACCCTTTGGGAGGACAAGACATTTCGCGACTGGTCAAACATCATTGATGAAGGAATGTATATGGTCGGAGAAATAAAGGAAGGAAACGAAGTGCAGTTTATTTCCTCCGTATCCGGTTACGGCGTGACGAGTTTGATCGAGAAGCTTGCTCTCAATGAGTTTGTGTCATTCAGGCAGATGGCGGATACAAAGGACAGCGGAGAGCGGGAACGGGAAAAGGAATGGACTGGTGGAACGGAAAGCTATTCGCTTGCGGAAAACGAGGGCGTCACCACTTTGACGGTCGATATCGACGTTCCGCCCGGGCAGGAAGAAACGTTTAGGGTCAGATTTCCCAAAGCTTTGGAGAGGGTGAAAATTTTAGCGGAGAAAAAGGAGTAAGAATTTGCCGCCAAAGAAAAACTTGAAATCGTCCTTTCCGCTCTGGTTCAAGGTGAGGCGGGCGGAAGGGGGGTGTGGGGGGAATTCCGCCCGCCGAGCCCAGTCAGTTCGGTTCGGATATTTTCAAACAGACACCGCTTAAAATTAGTTAAGGAAAAAAGTTGGCGGAAGTTGTCCCGATTTAAAAATGCGGGAAGCCTCGTCGTCCTTGCTTTTAAAAAATCCCCTAAAAATTCTTTTTATCGACCTTTTCACCCAACCATAAAGCCAATCCCCCAACCAAAATGCCTGCCACCACATCCGAAGCATAGTGGAAGCGGCAGTAAACCGTACCCACAAATAAAGTCAAAATAAAAGGGCTCAAGATGTAGAATAATCTTTTGTGGTGTCTGAAGGCGAAAATTAATACAATTAACGCAACCGCTACATGCGAAGAGGGCATACAGCCGCCCTGAATTCCCCCCAGATCAATAACCCATTTAGCCAGAGGTGTAAAAAGAGGTCCTTGCAACTCCAAAGTATGAAAATTACTTAAGGCATACCGAGGTCCTTCAACCGGATAGAGAAGAAAACCCAAATAAGAAATATAAAATGCTACAGCTATGGTAAATAAGAACTGATTGAATACTTTGTATTCCTTTTTCAGATATAAAGCTATTCCTAAGATGGGGAACAAAAAATAATAGGAAAAATAACTCAGACTCATAAACTCATTCAAAGGAACTGACACAATTTTTTCTAACCAGACTGTGGGATAAACGCCTAAGAGCTGTTTTTCCAAAGCATTAATCCGGTAATCAAACCATGCAGGAAAGATTATATGGACTAAACTGGCAGTTTCCTCATATAAAAAAGTGAATAGAATCATAGGATAAAAATAGCGGATGAATTTCTGCCAATTGGAAGTGTGGGAAAAGGTAAATACAATGAATAAGATGACCGCCGTTATGAGCAGATTGTAAAACAACAAAAACTTCCAGTTATCCAGATTATGTCCAAAAACCAGAAGCAGAAGGATTATAGAAGAGTTATACCCCAGAGTAAGCACATCAATAGGCCAGAACAGTTTTTTTCCTTCCAGCGGCATAAAAACTTAATCCTTTTTCCCTTCCACCACAATAACCAACTCCCCTTTAATTTTTCCCTGCTGGAAATATTGTTGAACTTCCGTAACAGTTCCTCTTTTTATTTCCTCAAACTTCTTGGTCAATTCCCGGGCTACACAAATTCTTCTATCTCCCAAAATCTGCCTCACTTCCTCTAAAAATTTCAACAAGCGGTACGGAGACTCATAAAAAATCAAACTTCTTTTTTCCTGGGCTAATTCTTCCAATCTTCTCCTTCTTTTTTGAGATTTGTTGGGTAGAAAACCTTCAAAAACGAATTTATCCGTAGGTAAACCTGAAACCACTAAGGCGGAGATAAAGGCGGCTGGTCCCGGAATGGGAACTACTTGAATCTGGTTTTCTATGGCTAAATTTATTAATAGATAACCCGGGTCTGAAATTCCAGGTGTGCCGGCATCCGAGACTAAGGCAATCGAGTTGCCTGAAAGAAGCTTTTGAATCAGCTCCGGACCTTTTTTTTGTTTATTGAAATCATGATAACTGGTTAAAGGAGTAGTTATGCCATAATTTTTTAGCAAAATCCCGGTGTGTCTGGTATCCTCGGCTGCTATTAAATCCACTTGCTTTAGAGTTTCAATGGCTCTTAAAGTTATATCTGACAGATTCCCGATGGGGGTACTGACTATATATAAAATTCCGGACTTAGATTGATTCATCTTTAAAAGTTTATGAAAAAATAATTAAAACTTCTTAGAAGGGCAAGAATGATTTTGTAATTCCTTTGGGTGTTAAATTGAAAACCAGTGAATATTTTTCGTGTCTTTCGAGCTTTCGTGATTCAGAAGTTTGGGCTACTGATTGGTATTTTTATAGACAGCACTCTTTATTTTTTGAGGGTGCTGGACCGGATTTGAAAATGAAATTAATCAGATAAACTATATCTGAAAGCAATACAGCTCCATCTTTATTGGCATCGCCTCGGCAAACAGGGTTTAAAGCAGGTTGTCCTTTGAAAAGAAAATCGATTATGGTTACGATGTCGGAGAAAAGAACTTGGCCATCTCCATTAGCATCTGCTGGTTTGGCAAGACAGTTATACTGAACATATTTGATTGTAGCATAATCATAATCTTGAATAGTGTGACTGCCAATGCTACGACCAGTTACATATAAATTTCCACTGTCATCTATTGCAATTGCATTGGCTACATCATTACTATCTACTGGCCCGTTGTACCTCATTTGCCATAAAACATCTCCATTGGGGGCATATTTGATTGTAATATAATCTTCTAAAGTACCACTTCTACTATACCCTGTAATATAAACATTCCCACTCTTATCGATTGCCATATCCTGCCCTCCATCCCAGCCATTCGGACCATCATAACGTCTAACCCATAACTCATCTCCATCCGGAGAATACTTGATAGTAGCAATATCATCAGAAGCAAGTCCAATTCCTCTGCTCACACCAGTCACATAGACATTGCTACTATCATCAACACCTATAGCATTGGCTACATCATTGCTATCCGCTGGTCCATTGTATCGTCTGACCCATAAAGTATCTCCATTAGGTGAATATTTAATGGTTGCATAATCACTTAAAGTTCCATCACTATGGCTTTCACCAGCGACATAGATATTGCCACTATTATCTATGACTAAAGCACGGGGTGCATCTCTACCAATTACTGAACCATTATAGTGTCTAACCCATAGGCTATCTCCATTAGAGGTATATTTAATTGTAACAAATTCAGAATTATTGTATCCAGTATCATGGCTGACTCCGCTCACATAAATATTCCCGCTTTTATCTATAGTTATATTAGTAGCAACATCACGATGAAGATTACTAGGTCCATTATAGTACCTAACCCAGATAGTATCTCCACTAGGAGAGTACCTTATGGTAGTAAAATCATAAAAAGTTTCAGTGGGACGAGTACCAGCAACATAAACGTTGGCACTTTCATCCAATACCAAAGCATAACCCCAATAAAGGCCAAAAAGACCAAACCTCAGAGAATCACCGTTTGAGAAATACTTAATTGTACCAAATCCACCTGTCATATAAAAATTGTTAGCTTTATCTACTGCTAATTCATGGCCTTCATGATGGTTAAACCACAAAGATTCACCATCCGCAGAATACTTAATAGTACCAGTCCAACCAGTTACATAAATATTTCCATTACCATCAACTGTTAAACCGGTAGCTATATCGCGCCAGTCTCCTGGGTTGTCATAGCGAATTACCAAAGCCTCCTCCACCTGGGCTAAGACCGGCAAATAGGAAAGCAGTAGAAATAACAAGACAATAGATTTGCTGATTCTCAAAGTGAACTCCAAAAATTAGTTAAGAGTTGAGCGAGAAAAACCTCCAACTTTACTCAAAGATTATAATATATAAGCATCGAAAAGTCAAACCGTTATTGAAAAATAAGATAAAACTGCAACCTTTTTGAGAATAATTTCGTCTTGACAATTAGATACAGTAAGTATTATATTGTGAAAAATTTAACAAGCAGTGTAATCCAAGAGGAGGTTTAAATGAGGAAGGTTTTATGTCTTATCAGTGCCGTTTTGTTTCTTTTAATCAGCTGGCAATGTAGCCAGACCCCTAAATTCAAAACTTACCCCCTGGAAACCTTTTTTGATTATAAATCCGTCTCCAGCGCCACCTTTTCACCGGATGAGAAAACTATCGCCTATATCTCCAATGCCAGTGGAGTTCATAATATCTGGACCGTATCGACCAGTGGCGGTACCTCTAAACAGTTAACCAATGAGACCAAGAATACCATTTTGTTTGTAACCTGGTGTCCAAACCGGGATTCTATGATTTATGGACAGGACGAAGGAGGGAATGAAAATTTTCATATATTTATTATGCCGGCCAAAGGTGGTCCGGCTACGGATTTGACTCCCGGTAAAGATGTGAGAGCTCAGATTTTGAAATGGTCCAAGGACGGGAACAGCTTTTTGTATATGAGCAACAAAAGGGACCCTCGACTTTTTGATATTTACAAATTTGACCTTGGCACCGCTCAATCAGAGATGCTCTACCAAACCCAGGCAAGCGAATCTTTTGCAGACTGGTCTGATGACGAGAAAAAGCTGGCTTTCTCACTTTTTTACGTAGCCACCGATATGGACGTTTTGGTTTATGATATTGAAACACAGAAGATGGAAAACCTAACCGCTCATCCCGGTCAGGGAGAAATTGTCAACGAACCGGCTACCTTTTCACCGGATTCTAAATGGCTTTACTTTTTGAATGATAAAGATAGCGAATTTATGAAATTGAAACGAATTAATCTGGCTACTAAAGGGGTGGAAGCTGTAGAAGAAGCCAACTGGGATGTGATATCGGCCGGATTTTCATTTAACGGCAGATACTTTGTAACGGGTATTAATGAAGACGGCTCCACCAAAATCAAAATTACGGATGTGCAAGAGAATAAGGAAGTTCCTCTGCCCCTGCTACCTAACGGCGAGATAAAAGGGCTGGAGTTTTCACGCTCGGAAAGGTACTTGATATACTACTTCAATGGTGACCGGCAGCCCACCAATCTGTATGTGGTGGATTTACAGAATAATAAAAATCTGCAGCTCACCAACAGCTTACCCAAAGAAATTGACCAGAGAATTCTGTCTGAATCAGAGTTGGTGCGTTATGCCACTTTTGATGGTAAGCAGATACCGGCTTATCTTTACAAACCGGTCAACATGAAAGCCGGAGAAAAACGCCCGGTGATTATTGAAGTGCATGGTGGTCCGATGTTCCAATCCACTAAAAGCTTTTCCCCTTTGAGGCAATATTTGGTCAATAACGGTTATGTGGTTCTGCTTCCCAATGTCCGAGGCAGCACTGGATACGGTAAAACCTATCACATTTTAGATGACCATGATTGGGGTGGTGCTCCTTTACAAGATGTAGTCTGGGGAAAGAAATTTTTAGCGACTTTAGATTATGTGGACACTTCCAAAGTTGTGATTTTAGGAGGAAGCTATGGGGGCTATATGACCTTAGCAGGTTTAACTTTTGCTCCCGACGTTTTTGCGGCCGGGGTGGATATCTGTGGACCATCTAATTTGCAAACTCTTTTAGCCAGTGTACCTCCATACTGGGAGCCGTTTATAAAATATTTCCACCGGGAAGTTGGAAATCCCAAAGCTGACCAGAAGTTCTTAAAAGAAAGGTCACCTCTGTTTTCGGCCGAGAAAATTCAAAGACCCTTGTTTGTTATTCAGGGTGCCAACGACCCCAGAGTCAAACAACAGGAATCTGACCAGATTGTGGATGCCCTGAAGAAAAAAGGTGGGGTTGTGGAATATATGATTTTCCCGGATGAAGGGCACGGCTTACGCAAAAAAGAAAACCAGATTAAAGCTTACAACAAGGTCAGAGAGTTTTTAGACCAGTATATCATGAATAAAGCCTCTTAGGGTATTTAAATCCTAACAGGAAAGTAACCTCTCAGCTTAAAGGGGTTACTTTTTTGTTTTTGCGGAAGCTTTTCTAGATTAGTTGGTTGTAGAGTTTTATGCTGCCAGAGAATTCCTGGAAGCCATCAGTAAGTCTCTATCTCTAACTGCAGGATCTTTCCTTTGATAATCAGATTAATTTTAGATTTAGCTTTGGAAAAGTTCGGAGTGGTAAACCCTTCTGCTGTATGGATTAAACTGATATTAGAAAAGGAGCTGCTGACAAGCCTGGTCAGATTTTGAATGGATAAACCGGCCTCCTTGGGAATTTTTAATTTTAGATAGCCAACCCTGGATTTGACTTTACAATCTAACTGTCCTGGTCTTAAGGGCAGTTTTACTTCGGTGCCGTTAACTCTTAAGTCTAAGTCTAAATTTTTCAGATTCAGCTGGCTTAAATCCAAATCGACTTCCGAAACTTTGGAAAAAATTTGTAGGTCTAAGGGTAGGTTATTATTAAAAACAACCTTTGAAACATGCTCGGGAGAGTCAAAATGAAGAGGGAAGGGCATTTTATCTTTCTGGTAAATCTCTAAGATTCCTACCGAATCCTCAATGGTCCACTTGCATTCCGGTTTTTTCTGAAAATAAGTCAAACTACAAACTGCTATATTTTGACTTCCTCCGGATAAATTGAGCTCCCTCCCTCCGATATCTATTACTGCGCTAATCTCCTTGACTTTGGTGGGCTTTTCCACCTCCCAGTTGAAATATTGGGGGTCAGAAAACCATTCAATATCCCGGTGCTCTCGCATAAGGGCGGGTCCTAGAATGGCTGAACACCATATTAGGGGTGACAATAAAGCCAATAAATTAAGCTTGCTGTTGCGAAAAACCAACTCAATCCCCCAGGCCACCAGGAAAATGGGCCAAAGCTTCAAGATTGACCACCACACCGACCAGCCCACCTGACCCAGATTATTTAATAAAAAAACCAAACCGACTGAAATTAAGATTATCCCGTTGCGAATTTTTTTTATATTCATCTTAGGCCGACTTGAAAAGTACTACAATACCTATGACAATCAAAAGTAGAGGCCATAATTTACCAAAGTTAAACCAGGGGATAAAATTACTACTCAGTAAAATAAGTCCTAAGATTACCAGAATCAAACCGGCTAAAAGTCGGCCTCGGTCCCCTTTGTTTTCAGAGGCTTCAGAGGAGGGAGTCTCCGTAACAGCAACAACTTCAGGTCCTTCTGGAGCTTTAGGAATAATGAGCCAGCCCAGAAGATAAACCAAGATAGCTGCTCCTCCGGCAAAAACTAAGAGTACCATAAGTATTCTGACAATTATCGGATCGATGTCAAAATACTCAGCCATTCCTCCACAAACTCCGGCAATCTTTACGTCTTTGCGAGAACGATAAAGTCTTTTGGTCATCTTTGCTCCTTGGTGATTTCCAATCTGCTGTAATTTAGGTGGTTTTTACTTCTGCTAAATTTTCCGGTTTTTTGGGAATGAAAATCCAGGCTAAAATATAGGCTAAAATTCCGGTCCCAAAGCCTAAAATTGCAATTAACCAAATGACCCGCGCCAAAACCGGGTCGACATTCAAATATTCTCCCACCCCGCTGCAGACTCCGGCAATAATTTTATCCTGGGTATTTCTATAGATTCTTTTTGCCATACAACCTCCTTCTGAACAGCTATTTAATTAGACGGCTGACTTACGACAAAGTTGCAAAAAATGGAAGCAATGCTTCTTTTATTTTGTCTCAGCTTCACCGGTCATTCTTACAAATCTTACCGGAATGACGGTCTCTTTTTTCATTCCTTCCGGAGTTTTGGTAATGACCATCAAATCCTGGTTCCCGTTGCCAATAGGCAAAACCATTCTGGCTCCCATCTTGAGTTGATCATATAAGGGCTGGGGAATGTGGTCTGGTGCAGCGGTCAAAATTATCCCGTCAAAAGGAGCATGTTCTTGCCAGCCCTGATAACCATCCCCTACTTTGACTTCCACATTTTTGTATCCTAATCTTTTTAAGGTTTCATCAGCTTTTAGGGCCAACGGTTCTACAATCTCGATAGAATATACTTGCGTGCAGATTTCAGCCAAAACTGCGGCCTGATAACCGGAACCGGTTCCGATTTCTAAAACTTTTTCTCCCCCTTTCAAATTCACAAGTTCGGTCATCAAAGCCACTATGTAAGGTTGCGAGATAGTTTGTTCATACGCGATGGGAAGCGGTCCATCGGTATAGGCTACATCCTGCAAGTCGGCTGCTACAAAAAGATGCCGGGGGACTTTTTTCATAGCTTGCAGAACCAAAGGATTTTTGATTCCCCGGCTTTCAATTTGAGAGATTACCATCTGCTCTCTGCGGTGGGCAAAAACCTCTTCATCTGAGTTTTCTTTCATCTTGTCCTCTTTTTTGGCTTTCTGACAAGAGGTAAATAATATCCACACGAATAAAAGTGAAGCTACAAAGCTAAAAGTTTTTAACATCAATTTCTTCTATAAGAATAAACTTACAGAGAATGTCTGTCAATAATTTTTCAGACCATCTGAGGTCTAGAGGTGAGTAAGATTATAAATTAACACTTCCAAGCTGATTTTGGGTGAGGAGAGATTGGCCCTTAAATCCAATTCTGTCTGGTAGAGATACTCTACTGCTTGTTCCAATTGTGTATGGCTGAAATTTTTAACTTGCTCTGAATATTTCTTAACCATAAAAGCCCTTTTCCCCAGACCTAAATATTCAACCAGTCCGGCCCAGTCCTTTTTAGGATATGCTTTGGTTCTCAAAAGCCCCATAAAATGGTCGCTTATCCAATAATTGACAGTGCTGGGTGTCTCTCCATGTAATAAAATTTCATCCAGGGTTCCCCAAGCTTTCTGGGTATCTTTCTGGACAATTTGATCAGCTAATTGGTAGACCTTCCATTTCTCAGAAGCAACCGCTACCTTTTCTATATCTTCTTTTTTTATATTTTCGCTTTCTCCTACATAGGTAACAATTTTCTCAATTTCTCTGGACAACAGATTCAGGTTATTTCCTGCGATTTCTTCTAAGAATTTAATGGCCTCTGCATCTATTTTTTTCTTTTTAGTGGCAAATTGTTCTGCTATCCATTTGGAAAGAGAAGCTCCTTTGAAATCTGCAAAGTGAACCACAACTCCTGAATTTGAGATGGCGGTATAAAGTTTATCTTTTTCGCTCAATTCAGTTGTCAGTAAAACCAAGCAGGTTGTTTTAACAATTTTAGGCAAAAAGTCACTCAATTGTTTTTTTTCTGAAAGCTCGAATTTGTGGGTATTTTTGACAATGACTAAGCGTCTCTCTGAACCTATTGGAACTGTAGAAGCCAAATTAATTATATCTGCGATTTCTGTCTCTTCAGCATCAAAATAGTTTAAATTGAAACTCTCCAGTCCTGTTGGAATTAATTTCTGAATAAGCAAGTCCAGCGCTTCTTTCTTAACAAAATCTTCTTCTCCCAAAAAAAGATAAAAAGAGGCGACGCCTCCTTTTTCTATCTGCTTTTTGAGGTCTGAGAAATTAATGTTTTTTTTTATCATTTATCCAGAAACTCTAGCAAGGTATCTATCCCTAAAATATAACTTTTCCAGCCCAATCCGCAAATCTGCCCCAGGCAAGCCGGGGCAATCACTGATTTTCGGCGAAATTCTTCTCTTTTGTAAATATTGCTCAGATGTACCTCAACGGTAGGGATTCCCACGGCTAAGATAGTGTCATAAATTGCGATACTATAATGAGTATAAGCCGCCGGATTAATTATTATTCCATCAAACTTTCCTCTGGCTTTTTGTATTAAATCAATAATCCCTCCTTCCCAGTTAGTTTGGACAATTTTTAAAGAAATCTTCTTGTTTTTGGCATATTTGTTTAAATTAGCGTTAATCTCTTTCAAGGTCATTTTTCCGTAAATTTCCGGCTCTCGGGCACCTAAAAGATTCAGATTCGGTCCGTGGATAACTAAAATCTTTCTCATATTTACAGAATTATCTCCGCTGCTTTGTAAAAACTTTTTTCATTCACTGATTTTAATAATGGCTTACCGATATCTTTGAGCAAAACAAAGTTTACTTTACCATCTTTAGCTTTTTTATCCAAATTCATAATTTCCCAGACTTTCTTCAAATTTAAGCTTTTAATCTTGGTTGGCAAACCAATATCTTGAAAAAGATTTTTAACTTCGGAATATAAACTGTCATTGGCTAATTTCAAATCTGCTGAAAGCCTTAAGGCAATTAAGATGCCTAAGCTGACTGCTTCACCGTGGGTGGTTTCTTGATAATTTTTATAAGTCTCCAGTGCGTGTCCAAAAGTATGACCAAAATTCAAGATTCTTCTGACACCTCTGTCAAATGGGTCTAAATTAGTAACCTTAATTTTCTCCACAACTGCTGTAGAAATTAGTTTTTGCAAATAAAAAATGTCTTTTTGTAAAATCTTACCGTAATTGTTTTGAATAAACCTCAATATTTTCGGATTTGAAACTAAACCGATTTTAATTATCTCCACCAAGCCATTCAGAAAATCTTTTTTCGTCAATGTGTTCAAAACCAATGGGTCAATTATTACCAATTGGGCCGGATAAAAACAGCCCATTAAATTTTTGGCTTGAGGCAAATCTAAAGCGGTCTTCCCGCCAATTGAGGCATCCGCTTGAGCGAGCAAAGTTGTGGGAATATGGACTAAAGTAATACCTCTCATATAAGTAGCAGCTACAGTTCCAGCCAAATCTCCAATGACACCTCCACCTAAACCCACGATAAGTGATTCTCTATCGGCCTTTTCTTTAACCAGTTGGTCATAAGCTTTTTTAAGACTATTTAAACTTTTAAATCTTTCTCCGTCCGGGATTATTATGGGAGTAGTTTTCAATCCTTGCTTAGCAATCGAGTTCACCAATTGTTCAAAATAAAGTTTATACACTTTAGAATTGGTTAAAACAAAAACTTGACTGGGTGAGATTTTTTCTTCAATCAATAAACCTGCCTTAGACAAAGCTCCCTGCTCAATCATGACTTCATAGGAATTGAAGTTCTTTTTAGTTTTATTTTTTATCAACATTGAATTTTTTAGCAACTAGGTGCTGATTATAAATCTTCATTATTTTGGAAGCCACTTCAGAGGGAGACAAGATCGAAGTATCAATTTGATTTGGCAATTTTTGATACAGAGATTCTCTTTCTTTTAACAAGCACACTATTCTTTCACTCAAAACCCCACCAGCCAAAAGTGGTCTGCCAAAAAAAGTTTCCAATCTTTTGATTAAGATATTTGTTTCCGTTGTCAGGCAGAACATTATACTATTTCGTGAAAGGGTGGAAAAATTATTTTGGAATAGTAGGGTTCCTCCTCCGGTGGCAATTACTGCCTGGGTTTGGCCGGCGAACTCAGTCACAATTTTACTTTCTATATCCCGGAAGAAAATCTCGCCATATTTTTCAAAAATCTCTTTTATAGAAATCTTCATTCTCTCTTCAATGATTTGGTCAAAATCATAGAACTTCTTTGAAAGTCTCTGTGCTACTTCTTTTCCGACTGTGGTTTTACCGGTCCCCATAAAACCAGTGATTACAATATTGGACAGATTTTGGCTCATTTCAGATTTTTGAGATAGCTATGAACATTTCTTTTTGTCTCGCTGATAGAATCTCCACCAAATTTCTCCCCAAAAGCTGAGGCAATTTCCCAGGCCACTACTGCTTCTCCAACCACTGATAAAGCCGGTACAAAACATACATCGGAGCGAACATAGGGGGCTTTGGTTTTCCTTTTGGTAACAATATCAGCTGAGTTTAAGGGATTTCTCAGAGTAGAGATTGGTTTGGCATACCCTCGGACCATAATATTCTGGCCATTGGATACTCCACCTTCCAAACCACCTGCTCGATTGGTCTGGCGGTAAAATCCCTTCCTTCGGCTATAAAAAATTGCATCATGCACTTGGGAGCCGAATTTAGAAGCATTTTCCACACCGCTTCCGATTTCAACGCCTTTGACGCTGGGGATACTCATCACTGCCCGGGCTAAATCAGCATCCAGGCGTCTATCCCAGGAAGCATAACTTCCTAAACCAATAGGAATATTAGAGGCAACTACTTCAAACACCCCTCCTAAAGTATCCCCTTTGGCCTTGGCTTGGTCAATTTTACGGCAGATTTGTTTACTTACTTTTTCATCGATGCAAAAAACCGGGGATTCCAAACTTTTTTCTCTGATTTGCTCCGGGGAAAGATTATTTGACTTTGCTTTGATTCCGCCTATTTCTATTACATGGCCGACAGTATGAATCTCAAATTCTCTTAAAAACTGCTTGATAACTCCGCCTATCGCCACTCTCATAGCGGTCTCTCTGGCGCTGGCTCTTTCAATCACATATTGGATATCATCCACATCATATTTTAAAATTCCGGATAAATCCGCATGTCCGGGCCGAGGAACGGTCTGCTTGTCCCTTTTTTTATTTTTCCAATTCTCCCAATCTTGATTTTCTATCCATAAAGCTAGGGGAGCACCGATAGTTTTACCATCCACCAAACCAGTTAAGATTTGGACCGAATCTTTTTCAATTTGCATTCTTTCGCCTCGTCCGTAACCTTGCTGGCGACGATGTAGGTCAAAGTTAATCTGAGATTCAGATATAAAAAGTCCTGAGGGTAATCCCTCTATTATACCCACTAAACCTCTGCCGTGTGATTCTCCGCTGGTTACAAATCTAAGCATATTTTCCTCTCCTGATACAGTTACATACCAGCTTCAAAACCGTATTAAACTCTGGCTTTATTTTTGTCCAGATGTAAAAAGATTCTATGGCTTGCGAAACTAACATATGAGTTCCGTCGACAAAATTGGATTTGTTGCTCAAAACTTTATCCTGTTGAATTGAGTGATATTGTAGATCAAATATCTTAATTTTAGTCGAGTGTGTATCTAAAATATCAGTTAATGTGTTTTTGATTAAGGAATTGTTACCTGAGGTGGCATTTATGATAAGAGCAATCTTTTTCATTGTCAAAAGCTTCTGTAAATCTTTCAGATTGTAAACTCCAAAGGTTGTATAGTTCGACCACCTTGAAAACTTTTTCGTAAATTGTCTGGCTTTCTCCAAATGTCTATTAAAAATTAAAATCTCCTGCGGGTTATATTTTAACAAAGCATAAACACAGGCTTTGGCCGCTCCACCAGCTCCTAGAATCACAATTGTTCTGCCTTGAGGCGAAAATTTCAACTTATCCTCTATTGTTTTGTTAATTCCATCAATATCTGTATTATATCCAATCAATTTTCCCTTCACATTCTGAATTGTGTTAACCGTCTTTATGGTTTCAGCCTCACTTTTTATTTCATCTAGATAAGGAATGACTTTTTCTTTATAAGGTGCGGTCACATTTATCCCTTTTATTCTTAATATTCTGATTCCATCAATAGCTTGCTGCAACTGATTTTGTTGTATTTCAAACAAATGATAACTTGCATTTATTTTATATTTTTCAAACAAAAAATTATGAATCAAAGGCGACAGGCTGTGTTTAACCGGGTTTCCAATGATACCATAGACTTCTTGTTTTTCCATTTTAACTTTTATTCAAACTATCTAAAATCTCAAAAAAATTAGGGAAAGAAACGTCTACCACCGCTGAGTTTTCAATCACAGTTTCCTTTTGAGCTACTACGCCTGCAATAGACAGTGCCATAGCCATTCTGTGATCTCCAAAAGATTGAACTAAGGCTCCTTTTAATCTAGTAGGACCGGTAATTTCTAAACCGTCAGGAAGTTCTTTTATATTAGCTCCCAACTTGTTTAGCTCACTTGCAATAGCTTTCAATCTATCGGTTTCTTTAACTCTGAGTTCCTGGGCGCCTTTTATTATAGTCTTTCCTTCAGCCAAGCAGGCCAGCACAGCCAGCAGAGGAACCTCATCAATTAAACTGGGAATTTCTCCTGACAAAATCTCTGTACCTTTTAAATCTGAGGTTTTTACTTCAATCTCACCGACTGGCTCACAATTTATGTCTTTCAAAGTTTTAATTTCAATTTTTGCGCCCATTCTCTTTAGCACTCGTAAAGCACCAATTCGGCCTGGATTTAAACCCACATTTTTAATTTTTATATGAGAATTTTCAACCAGCAAACTGGCTCCTATAAAATAAATTGCCGAAGAAATATCTCCCGGGACGAAAATATCTTTGGATTTAATCTCCGATTGTCCAGAAACGACCAAATTGCCATTTTGTGAAGCTATATCAATACCCAAATATTTCAACATTCTTTCAGTATGGTCACGAGTAGGGATGTTTTCATGTAGAGTTGTTCTATCGCTAGTTAAAAGTCCAGCTAAGATTAAGGCTGTTTTAACTTGGGCACTGGGAACCGGGATGGTATACTCAATGGAATTGAGTTTTTTCCCCAAAATTGCAATCGGTGCTAATTGATTATTACTTCTTCCGTAAATTTCAGCCCCCATTTTTTGCAATGGCTCAATCACTCTTTTCATGGGCCTGTTTCTTAGCGAGTCATCTCCCGTTACCACAGAATAGAAAGATTGTCCAGCCAAAACCCCGCACAATACTCTAATGGCGGTCCCTGAATTTCCAGCGTCCAGGACATTTTGCGGTTCCTGAAAACCAAACAACCCTCTGCCATTAACCTCAACTCTATCTTTTTCTTTTTGAATTTTAATGCCTAGATTTTCTAAACAATTTATTGTGGATAGACAATCTTGCCCGGAAGCCAAATTAAAAATACTCATTTTACCGCTGGACATGGCTCCTATAATCAAAGCTCGATGGGAAATCGATTTATCCCCCGGTACTTCAATTTCTCCTTGCAAACTATTAACTGGCCTGATTATTTTTCTCATACCAATTTTAGTCGACCTCTAATTTGCTTTGCTTTCAACATCCTGTTCAACAATTTTTTCTCATTTCCATTTGCTAACAATTTTTTATATCGCAAAAACTCAGTGGTTAGGGAATCTATCTGCCTGATTATATTTTTTCTATTAGTAATCAAAATATCCAGTATCATTTCCGGGGAACTTAAGGAAACTCTGGTAGCATCTCTAAAACTTCCACCCAAAACTCTAAAGGAGTCCTTATTCCTTGAATTATTCGCCAAAATTACCAACGCGATTGAAAATAGATAAGGCAGATGACTGACTTTAGCCATTATTTCATCGTGACTATTCTCATCCATTATCAATGGTCTAGCTTTCAATTTTTTTATTAAAGACAAAACCAGTTTCAAGCTTGGCTTTTGAGTACTTTTTGAAGGAAAAACCATAATGGTTTTATGTATAAATAAATTCTTGTCAGCTCCATTAATTCCCTCTTTTTCAGTTCCAGCCATAGGATGTAACCCAATATAGTTCACTTTGTGTTTCAGGTTCTCGACTGCCTTGAAAACATCAGCTTTTGTACTACCTACATCACATAGTATTGCCTCTTTTTTCATTAATGAAACAACTTTGGGTAACATCTTTATTATTTGCCGAACTGGAACAGCTAAAATTATCAAATCGGCCTGAGGTATAGTTTTTGTCAAATCAGTTGTTCCTTTTTGGATAATCTTCAACTCCTTAGCTTTTTCAATAGTTCTTTGGTTTTTATCCACACCGATTATTTCAGCAAACATTTTTCGCTTTCTAAAAACTTTGGCAAGTGAACCGCCGATTTGTCCCAAACCGACAATGGCCACTTTCATTTCTGAAAAACTTCTCATAAATTTCTTCCCACCGCTTCGGTTATGGCTTTCAATTCCTTCATCAGTTTTTCAAACTCTGGTATAGTCAAGCTTTGAGGCCCATCACACAAGGCCTTATCCGGATGTGGATGCACTTCGATCATTAGTCCATCAGCGCCAGCGGCAATAGCTGCTTTGGAAATTGGATTGACTAAATCTCTTTGTCCGGTGGAATGGCTGGGGTCGACAATCACTGGCAAGTGGCTCAATTTTTTTATTACGGGAACGGCTGAGATATCCAAAGTGTTTCTGGTATATTTTTCAAAAGTTCTTATTCCTCGTTCACACAAGATGACGTTGTAATTTCCATTGGATAATATGTATTCAGCTGAAAGTAACAACTCTTCCAAAGTAGAAGACATGCCTCTTTTCAGCAAAACTGGTTTGGAAACTTTCCCGACTTCTTCTAACAAAGCAAAATTCTGCATATTGCGGGCTCCAATTTGCAAGATATCAGCATACTGGAAAACTAAAGGCACATCTTTTGGCTCTAAAACTTCGGTTATTATATAAAGTCCGGTTTTCTCTTTGGCGTAAGCTAAAAATTCTAACCCCTGTTTACCCAATCCCTGAAAACTATAAGGAGATGTTCTGGGCTTGAAGGCTCCTCCTCTCAAAATTTTGGCACCGGCTTTTTTGACCGCTATTGCGGTTTCCAGAACTTGTTCTTTGGACTCTACCGCACAAGGTCCAGCCATTACAATCACTTCCTCTCCCCCTATTTTTAAGCCATTGATATTGATTACCGAATCTTTAGGCTTGAACTCACGCGAAGCTAATTTAAAAGGTCTTAAGATGGGGATTACCTGCTCTACTCCGGGTAAAATTGTAAACAGTTGTGGGTCCACATGTCTGTCTGAGCCGACTAAACCGATGATGGTTTTTTCCTCTCCTTCCGACATATGCGGCTTGAATCCCAGTTCTTCTATTTTTTTAATCACTCCCCCGACCTGTTTAGCCGTGGCTTTCTTTTGCATCACTACTATCATCATCTTTCTCCTCCCGATAAATCTTTTCTTAATTTTTTAGTTGCTCCTAAATATTGATGCTTAATCTCATTTTGAGACTTATCACAGTTGACATGTACTAAAACTCTAATCACTCTTTTCATTGCTCCTGGTACATCCATCTCTTGAGCACACAAAAGTGGCACAGGGTTCCAACCCATCTCCCGTACTGCATAAGCCGGAAAATCTGCATTCAAATCCACCGTGGCGGTTAGGAAAATTGAGGCAACATCTTTCAAGTTTATATTATTTTCTTTCACAATTTTCTGCAGAAGTCTTTGAGTTGCCATAAAAATCTCTTTTTTAGAATTCTTATTCGCCTGAACGGCTCCTCTGATTCCTCTAACCACTCTTATCCATTCCTTTCCTTAAATTCCCAAGAAACTTCATCACTTGAGCAGAAATTGCCTTGGAATTTTTTTCTTTTCTAATTATTTCCACTATAGCACTACCCATAATCACCCCATCAGCTAATTTAGCTACTTGACCGGCCTGTTTTGGATTGGAAATGCCGAACCCCACACACACCGGCTTGGAAGAGAGTGATTTTATTTCCTGGATATGATTTTTTAAATAGTCCGGAAGCTTCTTTCTGCTTCCAGTAACACCTGTTATGGAGACTAAATAGATAAAACCTTGTGAACGTTTTACAATTTCTTTCCTTCGCTGACCATTGGTTGTAGGTGCTAAAAGATATATTAAATCCAACTTGAACTTTTTGCTTTTTGATTCAATGTTTTTCCCCTCCTCAATTACCAAGTCAGGTATAATTAGGCCAGAAATTCCGATTTCAGCGGTATCTTTTAAAAATTTCTCCAGACCATACTGTAAAAGAGGATTTAAATAGCTCATTATTACTAAAGGTCTGTTGATTTTTTGGGAGATATCAGAAAGCAAATTTAAACTTTTCTCAACGGTAATTTTATTTTGCAAAGCTTTCTGAGAAGAAAATTGAATCGAGGGTCCGTCAGCCAAAGGGTCAGAAAAAGGAATTCCGATTTCAATCAAATTTGCTGTTTCTGTATCACCGGCTTGAATAACTAATTGGAAAAAGAGCTTGGCTGTCGGAAATCCACAGGTAAAATATGGGATCAATGCCTTCTTATTTTCTTTTTTTAGTTTTTGAAACGTTTTTGTAATAGTACTCATTTTAAATTTTAATTTTTTCTTCGATTTGCTCTAAATCTTTATCCCCTCTACCGGAAAGATTTATTATCACAATCTGATTTTTGTTTAATTTTTTGGACAATTTTTTAGCATACGCCAAAGCAAAACAGGGCTCCAAAGCTGGGATTATTCCCTCAGTTTGCGAAAGTTCTAAAAACGACTCCAGAGCTTCTTTATCCGAAACCGCTACATATTGAACTTTTCTATAATCTTTTAAATAACTATGCTCCGGACCGACCCCCGGATAATCCAGTCCTGGAGCCATCGAATAAGTAGGTTTTACCTGACCATCTGAATTTTGCAAGAGATAACTGTAACTTCCGTGTAGAACACCCGGCTTTCCTTTGCATAAACTGGCCGCATGAAAATTTGAATTTATACCTCTTCCAGCTGACTCTACACCAATCAATTTTACTTTGTCTTTTAAGAAAGGATAAAAGATTCCTAAAGCATTGCTTCCTCCGCCAACACAGGCAACTATATAGTCTGGCAATCTATTTTCTTTTTCTAAAATCTGTCTTTTACTCTCTTCACCGATAACCGCTTGAAAATCTCTAACAATCAAAGGATAAGGATGCGGGCCAACCGTAGAGCCGATTATATAATGCGTAGTTCTGACATTGGTCACCCAGTCTCGAATGGCCTCATTGGTAGCATCTTTCAAAGTGGCTGTACCGGAGTTGACCGGAACTACTTTGGCTCCCAAAATTTTCATCCTCAAAACATTTAATCTCTGTCTTTGCATATCCTCTTTTCCCATATAAATCACACATTCAAAGCCAAACAGAGATGCCACTGTGGCAGTGGCCACTCCATGTTGTCCGGCTCCGGTTTCAGCAATAATTCTTTTTTTACCCATTCTTCTGGCCAACAGTGCCTGCCCCAAGCAGTTGTTGATTTTGTGGGCACCGGTATGATTTAAATCTTCTCTTTTTAGATAAATTTTTCCACCCTTCCATTTCTGGGATAACCTTTCAGCCAAATACAACGGTGTCGGACGACCGGAATATTGAGATAGAAGCTGTTTTAACTCTTGCTGGAAACTTTTATCTTTTTTGGCTTTTTTATAGGTTTCTTCCAACTCTAACAAACATCCCATTACGGTTTCCGGCACAAACCTGCCACCGTAAGGTCCGAAGTATCCTAAATGGTTTGGTAATCCCATCTCCTCACCTCTTTCACAAACTGCTCTAACTTTTTTTTGTCTTTCTTGCCGGGTAACTCTTCCACACCGGAGGAAACATCCACTCCGTATGGTTCCACTTGTTGTAAAACGGAAAAAACGTTTTCCGAAGTAAGCCCGCCAGACAATATTACTCTACCGAACTTTTGGGCTTCTTTAGCTATTTTCCAATTGAAAGTTTTTCCGGTTCCACCCTGTTGGTTTTCATTGAAGGAATCCAACATAAACAGGTTTAAATCATATGGTGGAATTTCTTTCAGAACTGTCTGATCTTTAACCTTGAAGACTTTTATAGTGGGAAGCCCCAGTTTTTCTATGTACTCTCTATCTTCATTGCCCGAAAGTTGCACATAATCCAGGCTGCATTTCCCAAAAACTGTCTGCGCTTTGATAATCTCTTCATTGACAAATACGCCCACTTTAAGAACCGGTATATCCAGTTGACCGACAATCTGCTCCACTTTGTCAGGAGTAACTTTACGGGGACTTTCTGCAAAAACAAATCCCAAAGCGTCAACACCTAGTTCTAAAGCTGCCAAGGCATCATCTAAGTTAGTAATTCCACAAATTTTAATTTTAGTCATTTAATTTTCCCTAATAACTCTTTAATTTTTAATGCCGGATTGTGACTTTTTATTATAGCTTCACCCACCAAAACCGCATCAAACCCTAAATTTTTTAACTCTTTTATCTTTCCGTGAGAGCTGATTCCAGACTCCGCTACTTTGGTTATCCTTTGTGGAACAAGTCGAACCAATCGTTCTGTAGTTTTCAAGTTCACTTTGAAAGTTTTCAAATTACGATTATTGATTCCAATTAAATCAGCGCCAGCATCCAAAGCATTCTTCAACTCTCTGAGTTGATGCGCTTCTACTAAAGCTTGTAATCCTAAATTCCGGGTCAGCCCTAAAAACTTTCTCAGCTTATTTTTATCCAGAATTGCGGCTATCAAGAGAATACAATCTGCTCCCAAAATTTTAGATTCATAAATTTGAAATTCACTTATTATAAAATCTTTTCTTAAAACTGGCACAGACACTTTCTCTCTAACTTTTTTTAAATCGCTTTCTGAACCTAAAAAGAATTTTCTCTCGGTGAGAACCGAAATCGCATCAACTCCGGCCTTCTGGTAAATTTTAGCCATTTTTTCAACATCTAGATTTTTCTTTAAAATTCCGGCTGAGGGAGAGGCTTTTTTGATTTCTGCAATTAAGCCCATCTCCCCTGGTTTCTTAACGGTACTATGAAAATCCTTGGATAAAAACCCATTTTCTAATATCTTCTTCCACTTTTTCATAAGGGCTTTTTGGTCAAACTGAGCTAAATATCTTTTTTTCTCGGCTAAAATTTTCTCTAACATTTTTGAGTAAATTCTATAAATTGTTGAAATTTCTCTAAAGCTTTTTTAGAATCGAGTAGCTCTTGAGATAATTTTATCCCCTCCTTTATGTCATTCTCATTTTCGCTCACCAGCAAAGCCAAAGCTGAATTCAAAACCACCGCATCCCTTTTGGCACCATTTTCTCCATTCAAAATCTCCAAAGCAATTTCTAAATTTTCAGCAGAATTTCCACCCTGCAGTTGATTTTTTTCTATTCTAGAGAAACCCAGCTCCTGCGGCTCTAAATAGAAGGTTTCTACATTTCCACCATTAAAAGTGGAAATTTTATTCGAATTGCAGGTCGCCAGTTCATCTATTTTGGATAGATTATGAATCACAAAAGTTCTTTTTATTCCTAAATTGAAAGCCACCTCTGATATAGTTTCTGTCAATTTTTCATCAAATACACCGATTATTTGGTTCGTGATGTTAGCCGGATTTGTCAAAGGTCCTAAAAGATTGAAAATGGTTCTAAAGCCTAATTCTTTTCTAACCGGGGCTACTTGCTTCATAGCGGGATGAAACAAAGGTGCAAAAATAAATCCGATTCCGATTTCATCGATACATCTGGCTACTTGTTCGGCTGATAACTCCAATTTTACTCCGGCTTCTAAAAATAAATCTGCACTGCCGCATTTAGAGGAGACCGAACGATTTCCATGTTTGGCAACCGGAATGCCTGCCGCAGCTATCACAAAAGCAACCACCGTAGAAACATTGAAAGTAAAAGCCTGGTCCCCTCCAGTGCCACAGCAGTCTAAAATTTTCTCCTGATGGTGTGGTATCTTGGTTGATTTTTCTCTCATAACCAAAGCTGAGCCCAGAATTTCTTCTTTGGTCTCTCCTTTGATAGCTAAAGCTGTCAAGTAAGCAGCTATTTGAGGGGGAGTGGCTGTGCCTGACATAATTTCATTCATAACTGCTTTAGCTTCGGTTACAGTTAAATTTTCTTTTTTAACTAATTTCGCGATAGCTTCTTGTATCATAAATTGAAAAAGTTTTGCAAAATCTGTTTTCCCTCTTTGGTTAAAACTGACTCCGGGTGAAACTGCACTCCTTCACACAGATAATCTTTATGCTTTATACCCATAACCTCTCCTTCCTTGGTATGGGCAGTTACTATCAAAGCTTCCGGTAAAGTTTCCTCTTTGACTATAAGAGAATGATAACGGGTAGCTAAAAAAGGATTCGGTAAACCGGCAAAAAGAGTTTTTCCGTTATGATAAATCTCCGATGTTTTACCGTGGACTATATGTTCATTTCTGATGACTTCTCCGCCAAAAACACTGGCAATACACTGGTGACCCAAGCAGACTCCCAGAATTGGAATTTTATCTGCAAAATGTTTTATTAAATCATTGGAGATTTTGGCATCTTGGGGAGTACCTGGACCTGGTGAGATTATTAAATGGGTTGGTTTCAAATCAATCGCCTGACCTAAGTTAATTTGATCGTTACGAAATACTGTTACTTCTTTTCCTATTTCTCCCACATATTGCACTAAGTTGTAAGTGAAGGAGTCATAATTATCGATGACTAAAATCATTCAAAACTCCTTCTCTGCCATCTTTATGGCTTTTTTGAGGGCCTCAATTTTATTTAAAGATTCCTGATATTCTTTTTCTGGAATGGAGTCAAACACAATTCCTGCTCCTCCCTGCAGAAAAAATCTGTGTGAGGATTTTTCTTCTTTTAAAATGATAGTTCTGATTGTTATGCACATATCCATATTGCCGGTCAAGCTGAAATATCCCACGGCCCCGGCATAGGGTCCTCTTTTTTCATTTTCTAACTCTTCAATAATTTCCATAGCCCGAATTTTAGGGGCACCCGTAACGGTTCCGGCTGGGAAAGCAGCTTTGAATAAATCAAATTGGTCCTGTCCGGAATTCAGTTTTCCTTCCACTTGAGAGACCAGGTGCATGACATGGGAATATTTTTCAACCATCATTAAGTCCGTGACTTTAACTGAACCAAACTGACAACATCTTCCCAAATCATTGCGACCCAAATCAATCAACATAATATGTTCAGCTTTTTCTTTTTCGTTATTCAATAATTCATCGGTTAATTTCAAGTCTTCCTCTTCAGTTAAACCACGAGGTCTGGTGCCGGCAATGGGTCTGACTAAGGCAGTTCCATTTTCTAATTTGACCAATACCTCCGGTGAAGAGCCAACCAATTTGAAATCATCAAAATCTAGATAGAACATATAGGGTGAGGGATTAAGCATTCGCAAAGCACGATAAATCTGAAAAGGGTTGGCTTTGGTGGTTCCTGATAATCTTTGGGAGAAAACTAGCTGGTAAATATCCCCAGATTTGATATACTCTTGAGCTTTTAGAACCTGCTGACAGAATCCTTCCTTGGGAAAATTGGAACAGATTTCGTTGGAAGAGGTTTTGAAAATCGATTTATCCAGCTCTAAAGGAGAATGCAGTTGCTCGATTATCTCATTCAATCTTTTTCTTTCTTTTCCCACTCGGACCGGGGCTATATTATCGGTTAAGGTAACTAATTTGATTTTCCTCTGAAGGTGGTCAAACACCAGAAGTTTATCTACCAGATAAAACAGGGCTATAGGTAAATTTAAGTTATCTCTAGTACGGTTGGGAATTTTTTCTAAGAATCGAACATAATCATAACTGAGGTAACCGACTAAGCCCCCCAAAAGTCTGGGGAAATCGGTCTTTTCAATGGAGAAAGTTTCCAAAATTTTCTTCAAGCTTAAAAGAGGGTCATTCTGCTCAAAAGGGAGGGTACATCTCAAATCATTTTCTTCTAAAATTAGATTTTCTTCTGTAATTTTAATTTTAATTTTTGGCTCCAGACCAATGAATGAATAACGACCTAACTTTTCCCCCATCTCCACGCTTTCTAACAAAAATTTAGCACCATACTTTTTAAGTTTCAAAAAAGCTGAGACTGGTGTCTCCAAATCTCCGGGAATCTCCTCCACCACCGGGAAAATTGGGATACTTCGGGGTTGAAATTTTTTCTCTAGAATGGTTTTTATATTCATATTTGTACCCAATAAAAAAGCCCACTATCTTTTCAGATAGTGGGCTTTATGCCAAAATTTATCGGTTTAAGGGGATAAAAACTCCTTCAACCCACTATCTGAGATGTGGGCATAATACCACCACCCATAAGAATTGACACTTACCCGCAGACTTCTGTAAAGGAGTTTATTCATCTTTCACCTTGCCACCAATATAATAGAAACTTTTTCTTTGTCAATAGCTTTTTTCGGCTTTTTTGGCAATATCTTCAGTCCTAATGCCTTACCCAAGCTAATCTAATAACTTCGCCAGCTGCTTTATTTCATTGACCGGTCTTTGACAGACATAGTTTTCACATACATAAGCGGTTGTCTTACCGCCTTGCATTTTGAATCCTTCGCTAAAGGGAATCAGTTTTTCCAATTCCTCACCGGCTGGGCCATCTCCATGAAAAGCCAGGACTTTGTTGGGCAAAAATCTTTGGTTTATGGTTTTTAGCATCTCGGCAGTTTCCGGGGAGTTTAAATTTCCGGCTAAAACAATCTCTTTGGCCGGTCCTAAATAAAAATCTACAGCGGAAAGCATCTGAGCATAGGCAGTGGGTTGTTTTTGTAAAGACCCCGCAAAAGCTTGTAGCATATCCGAAGCTTTCTTTTCCCAGTCAGTGTTCATCGTCAATCGACCAATTCGTAACAAATCCAAAGCTGCCATGGAATTTCCAGAAGGTATGGCACCGTCATATATTTCTTTGGTCTTGGAAATCAGCTTCTCATTATTTTTACCACTGAAGTAAAATCCTGCATTTTCAGTATCCCAGAACAACTCCAGCATATCTTGAATTAACCTAATGGCTTCTTTTAAGTATTTAACCTCAAAACTCGCTTCATATAAATCAATCAATCCAGCAATAAAGAAAGCATAATCATCTAAATATCCAGGTATGCTGGCTTCTCCCTTCCTATATCGTTTCAAAAGTTTACCCTCTTTTTGAAGCGTATTTAAAATAAAATCAGCTGCCTTTTGGGCTGCCATTAAATAAGTTTTATCTCCTAAAACTTGATAACCACAAGCCAAAGAAGCAATCATCAGACCATTCCAGTCGGTCAAAATTTTATCATCTTTGTGGGGATGGACTCTTTTCCCCCTTTCTGAAAACAGCTTTTCCTTCCCCTTATCTAAAGTCTGTTTTAATTTAGAAAGTTGAATATCATTTTTCTTGGCAAATTCTTCCAAGGGAGTGGTAATATTCAAAATCGAAGTCTTATGCTCAAAATTTCCCAAATCTGAAACTCCATAAAAACTGTTGAAATTTTCACCATCTTTTTCTCCTAAAATCTTTTTCACTTCTTCCGGTCTCCAGACATAGAATTTTCCCTCTTTCCCTTCACTGTCCGCATCCTCGGCTGAATAAAAGCCACCTTGTTTATCTGTCATATCTCGTAGGACATACTTAAAAATATCTTCGGCGACTTCTGCATAAAGCGGTTTTTTAGTTATCTGATACGCCTCCAAATAGGCTTTGGACAAAGTGGCTTGGTCATAAAGCATCTTTTCAAAATGAGGAACCAGCCAGCGGGCCTCAGTGGAATAACGGTGAAATCCACCACCTATGTGGTCATGGATTCCTCCGTAAGCCATCTTTTGTAAAGTTTTCTCTACCATTTCCAAAGCTTTTGGCTCTTTGGTCCTGTGATAATATCTTAGTAAAAAAGAGAGGTTATGAGGTGAGGGAAACTTAGTGCCACTTCCAAAACCCCCGTAAACCGCATCAAAGCGCTCCGCATATTCTTCAAAAGCTTTTTCCAAAAGTTCCGCGGAAAGCTTTGAGGAGCTGTCCAATTCGGTCTTTTTCTGTAAGAAATCAGTTATGGAACTGGCCGATTCCAAAAGCTCTTCTTTCTGATTTTTCCAGGCTTCTGCCACGGATAATAAAACCTTTTTAAAGCTGGGAATTCCGTATCTATCTTCTGTAGGGAAATAGGTCCCCCCGTAGAATGGTTTTTTATCCGGAGTCAAAAAAATAGACAAGGGCCAGCCACCCGAGCCAGTCAAGGCCATCACTGCCTGCATATAGATATTATCCACATCCGGGCGCTCTTCTCTGTCGACCTTGATGGGGACAAAATTCTGATTTAAAAGTTTGGCAATTTCTTCATTTTCGAAAGATTCTTTCTCCATAACATGACACCAATGGCAGGTAGAATATCCAATGGAAAGGAAAATCGGCCTATTCTCTTTTTTGGCTTTGGCAAAGGCCTCTTCCCCCCAGGCATACCAATCTACCGGATTGTTGGCGTGCTGCAAAAGATAAGGAGATTTTTCTTTGCCTAAGCGATTGCTGTATCGATGAGTTTTTGAATCTTTCTTTTCTTCCACCTGCAAATTTTCTCCTTTATTTTCTCCTGAAATCACTTTGGAACAAAACCAATCCGCCTTTATGACCCAGAATATAAATAAAACCAAAATTGTAACAATAAAAAACAAACCGAAATAATTGCCTCTCTTAAAAAAACTTTTTTTAACACTTTGGGATTGTCTCATCTCTTCAATTTAAAATTTGGTAGCTTACTATAGCCAAAATCTATTATAGTGGTAAAAATCGGGATTCTTAAATAGACCGACGAAATCAACAATTTTTTATTCTATATATTTTTTCTGACTATATTCGCAAATTTCACCTTGGTCTCCACTGTAGGGTGCTCTTTCCCATCTATAATAACATACGGATAAATAAAGTAATTCAGGACTACCGAACTACCTTTAGGGTCAATTTCAATGTCTCTGCCTATAGTGAAAGCCACTCTATTTTCATCCAAACCTCCGAAGAAAAACTCTTTTTTCTCCGGGTGTTTGTTGGCTTCAGAGGCATCCACCGGTATCCAGCCAAATTCTTCCACATAAAATTCCGCCCAACAGTGATAACCTGGCAGTTCCCCCTGGGTGTGAGCTTCAGGTAGCGGAAATCCCATCACAAAACGAGCCGGAATCCCTGAAGCTCTGGCCATCCCAATAAACAATGAATGAAAGTCGGTGCAGTTTCCTTTACGCACATCACAGGCATAAAGAGCATCCCCTCTTCCCCATCCGGTACCGCTTTTATCATATTCCACGGTTCCAACTATATAATCATAAATTGTCTTAGCTTTTTGCATTTCGGTCATTTCTTTTTGTATAACTCTCTGGGCTTCCAAAGCTATCTTGCCATCGATAGGTACCAGACGATCCGGCAAAAGAAAGCGCTTAAAGTTATTTTCAGAGATTTCGCTTTCTTTGGCTGTGTGATTCTCATTTAAACTATAAGCTTTTCTTTTAACTGATAAATCTAAGCTTAGCTCCAGTGCCTGAGGAATTTCTTTTGACAGCTGAATTTTTAAAATTGAATTCCCGTATTCCGGATCTTTGTAAACCAAGTAAGGATAAGCTGAGTTTATTTTCAAATTAGAAATCTGCTGGTATCTGTCAGATTCTGGAAGGGGTAAAAACAAAAGCAGTTCTTTAGTATCCTTGGGTATCTGTTCAACCTTTACTGAATATGTCAGCTGGAAATTTCTGGTGTTGGCATTGGTTCCAGAAACGTTTTTACTCCTTGACCAGGAAGCAATTAAAATCCCTAAAGCCATAAAAATAACTATCACCGAAAAGCTTTTCAGCCTAAGCTTTTTAGAAACTGAATTAAACCTAATCACAGATTTTCTATCTAAATTTCAGTCAACTGAACTTAAAAAAATTGCGTTTATTTGGCAGTAGGTTTACGGACCCATAATCCTTTTTCCTCGGCCCAGCTGTAGCGAGGTTTTCCTTCTTCCTTATGAATCGAAATCTCTGTCACCATCAGACTGTTGTCTCCTTGTTTCATAAAGAAATCCAAATCGTACATTTTACCATTGGTAGCTTTGAAATCGGAACAGGCGAAGTACAGATTCTTACCTACTTGAGAAAGTTTCTCCTCGTGGACTTTAGTTAAGCTCAGTTCTAAGGATTTTTTAATCGAAAGGTCGTAAATCAGTAAATATCCACCTTTAAGCTTAGAGTCTTCTTTTACGTAATCTCTTATCCCCTGGGCTAACTCAGCTGTGGTGAGAGAAGCCGTCTCCTTCTTATCGGTCTTGGGATGCTCTGGATGCTCTTGTTTGGTGGTTTTAGGCTGCTGTTTGGGATGCTCTGGATGTTCTTGAGCCAGCCCCACAGCCCAGAAAAGAAAGCAAACCAATACCGCTAAACAAATCTTCTTCATAAAACCCTCCTGGGTTTAAAGGTTAATTTTTGTTTAACCAATAAAAAACTATCATAGAATTGATACGTGAATGAACTTAATTTAGGGGGACTGGCAAGAAATAATCTGAGAGTTTAGGGCTAAAAGGCATCAGAATTAAGGAAATAGTCTTGGCTTTAATGGAATAATAAAAAATAGCGGCGAAGGGATTTGAACCCCTGACCAAAGGATTATGATTCCTCTGCTCTACCGCTGAGCTACGCCGCCATCAAGCTTGTAAATGTTATAGCTTTATTCAATCTTTGTCAAGGAAAACCTGTTTTAAGATAATCTAGCCATATACTTGGATGGTATCTGGCTGTAAATAAAAAAACTACCATTGCCCGCAGCCAACCAAGTAGGGGGGCAAGTGGGACTTGGCTAACTTATAAGCAACGGTAGTTTAAAATTTCCCCTTTTTCTTTCTTTTATACTATTTAAATAGAAATTTGTTTGACCAAAAATGACCCTTTTTATAAAAAAGTTGTCACAATTTTGAAGACCTTTTTAAAATAGCAAGAAAAATGTTCAACCCAGCTTATATCCAATCTTTCTTAAAAACTCTTTTCTGTTGGAAACATCTTTTTCAGTTTCAATCCCTTTTGGTGATGAACCGTCGATTACCCCCAAAATCCCCCGACCTTGTTTGGTTTCTCCGATAATGACTTCTACCGGATTGGCGGTGGCGCAAAATATACTGCAGACCTCCGGACAGTCCCTGACTGCCTTTAAAACATTGATGGGGAAGGCATTTTTGATATATATCACAAAAGTATGTCCGGCTGCTATTTGCAAGGCGGAAATCCCTGCCTGTTTTTTTAAATCCGGGTCATTTCCCTCGGAACGGACTAAACAGGGACCGGAGGCCTCACAAAATGCCAAACCAAATTTAATATTGGGAACCGAGTTTACCAGGGCTTCATATAAGTCCTCGGCTGTTTTTATAAAATGGGTCTGCCCTAAAATTACATTAGTACCTTCCGGTACGGTCAATTTAAAGGTAATGATTTCCATCTTTAACTCCTTTTACTTTTAAAAAATAAATAGTATTAAAATTTTTAGCAAATAAAAAAGTCCTAGAAAAGACCCAGGACTTTTTGTTTAAGCAAAACTTCTTAACCCGTCAGCTCAAGTCCCTAGGCAACATTGGTCATGAGGAACCGGCTGAAGCCCATTTTTAAATATGAAATTCACCAGATAAACTATATCAGACAATAGAATACTGCTGCTGAAATTCACATCCCCTCGACAGAAAGGATTAGGAGCCGGACCGGATTTAAAAAGAAAATTGATCAAGATAATCACATCCGACAACAGCACCTTTCCGTCTCCGGTAAGATCCCCCACTCTGTGGGAGCAGGCAAACTCAAACAGCTCTGTGGCTTTGATCTTAGCCCGGTCGGTATAAGCTAAAAGATTGGTTAAATTATTGGCAGCCACAAAAGCCATAATTGATGTTATCGAATCCCCTGGGGCAATACTGTATGGACCGGAAGCAATCATCATAGAGCCATCTGTGGCAGAAGGCATGGTAGTGTCAATAAATCCCTCCGACATCCAGGTATATTTTTCAGTGTCGGTAATCCCATCATAAACATCCGGGTCGTTAACCAGGGCCTTGAACGTGGTAACTCCCAAAGTATCTAAGACTGCTATTCCTCGGTAATTGAGGCTGGCGGAACCGTTATACATATACCCGATATCCTTGCTGCTATTCAAGCCGGCCAAATCTTCCAAAAATCCGGATACAAAGAAATCCCAGTCAGTATAAAACCCCAATCTTAAATTATTGATGGTGCTTACATCCTGATTATAGACGGTAAATCCGAATATGACAAAATCATCATTAGCCGTGTCCGGAAATGCAAAGGTTCTCTGCACGATTTTTAGAGCCAAAGGTGACTCGGCTTTTTCATCATTGAAAATCGACTTGGTCTCTTGGCTCCCCTCTCGACCCGGTGAAATCTCAACTATATCACCTTCGGGAGCTACCGCAAAATCGCTGTCTGGCAGTAAGCCGGTCCAGTCTCTGGCACCATCTGAGACGTGAGAGACATCAGTGCCGATTAAAAAAGCCGCTTCAAAAAGTTCACTGGTCCCACCAACTTTAGGATAAATAAATCCTTTCCCTCCTAAGGGGGTAATAGTTAACGGTCCTAAGCCGTACTGCCCGATGTTGGAGACTGTAAAAATCACGTTGCCGGTATCTACATCCACTAGGCCTCTGGCGGGTTTGGAGGTTACATAGAAAACCAAGGGCCAATTCTCCTGATAACCGCCGTCTCCGTTTATCTGCAAATTAAAGGTTAATCTTTCACCCTGGACTGCACTGGGGCTGACTTGAAATTCAAAAGGTTGAGAAAGATTTAGCGCAATTCCGTCTTTGGGAATATTGCCGTAGAAGGCAGAATCCTGGGTTACGGTGGCCTTGCTTGTTGTACTGGACAAAATGCCAGAAACATTGGTGGCAGCCACGCCGGAGTTTTTTACCGTTATTAAGGCTGACAAAATTTCTCCCGGATCCGGGATATTATCGTTGTTATCTGTTAAGTCAATAAAAAGTGCAAAAATTCTGGGGTTCACTATAGCAGGCAGAGAATCTATGGCTCTTTTGACATTGATTAATCCCCAGCCGTAGGCGTTATCCTGTCCAGCTGCCCCCAAATCCATTGCTGAAACCATCAAAGCTCTTTTGATTTCATCCGGAGTAGCATTGGGGTTGGCTTGTCTTAAAATACCCACAGCTCCAGCCACGTGCGGAGCTGAAAAAGAGGTACCCGCCCAGTTAGTATAACCGCTGAACCTATTACAGCTCCGGATATTGGCCCCGGGTGCTACGACTTCAGGCTTAATACTTACGCCATCACAATCCGAAGGTCCCCGACTGCTGAAGCTGGCAATGACATTAGTGGCATCCACGGCTCCTACTGAAAAACAGTTAAAATCAGTAGTTGTTCGGTTAGCCGGATTACGAATAGTCTGTGCACCAGGTCCCTCATTTCCAGCCGCAAAAATAACCACTGCTCCGGCCGCTTCCAAGTTATCAATCACCTTCCAGTACAAAGGAACACAACCTATATTAACTTTAGGAACTCCCCAGGAATTATTGACCACATCTGGGACATCTGTAATAGTATTAGGGTTTCCATCAGGGTCCGAAGCCCATTGCAAGGCTTCAATTTCCACCGGCCAGCCACCACCAATATCAATTGCTCTGGCAGCTATCCATTGGGCCTCAATGGCAACTCCCACAGTATCATTGGTAGTAGTGGAAGCTCCACACATCACCCCCATGGTTCCTGTTCCATGTCCGGCCACTCCACCGATATTGTCAGCCGGGAAGGTGGCCTTGCCCACCGGGTCAAACCAGCTCTCAGCTACAGTTCCTCCATTTACCCCTCTCCATCTATCTCTTAGAGCTGGGTGATTGCCGTTTACACCGGTATCTATGTTACATAACAACCTTCCAGTTCCTTTATACCCCAAACCCCAGGCTGAATCAGCCTTTATAGCTTTAATGCCCGGTTCAACTCCGACCAGAGGTCCTGCTACAGAAGTTCCCTCCACCGGTTTTATTATTTCTACCGTAGGTTGCGCATAAATGGTCTCTATATCAGGACGGGAAGACAGTTTTTCAATTTCTGATTTGGTGGCTTTGACCCAGATCAGGTTACTTATCCAGAATGCTCTGAAATCTGCGACCTCCCCCTTCTTTTTTTGGGCTTGCAGGTAATTTAGAAGCCCGGCCTGTGAAGTTTTTGCTTTTTCTCTCAGGGTCTCGATAACAATTTTATGGCTCTGAGCCCGGTTAGCTTGCGTAGCTTTAAATTCAGCTTTTAACTTAGCTATATCCACCTGCTCTTTTAAATTCAAAAGAACCGAGTGAAATTCGTCGGGACCGCTTTGATTCAGAAGGGTCTGTAGGTACGACTCTATATTGGCTGCGAAAGATTTAGCTGGGGTGAAACTTAGCCACAAAACTCCTAGAATAAAAAAAGATTTTTTAAACATTTAGACTCCTTTTAGTGAAGATTTTGGCACGTTCTATTTTCTTTCTCAATTGGAATATAGCATACATCTGGCTAAATATAATCAATTCTTATTATTTAACAAGCCCTTTTTAAGGGCTTTAATTGGCCAGAAATTAATGGTTTATTTTTCAATAGATAGTTTAGCCTACTGTTATAATTCTCGGAATTTAAATCCCTAAACTATAAATTATACGGATTGGAGAAAAACAGTTTTTGGAATTGTGCAAAAAATGAACTATACCAAAATTCTTCTATCTGACTTAAGTTATTAAGCTCTTTTATCTTAAGTTCAATTAATAAGGTTAATTGGAAATGAATTTTTCTATAACTAGAATTCGGCTTCTGAGGAAATTTTTTTATCTCTCAGATTTATTAATTAACATTTTCTTCAAAATCGGGGGAGTCATCACGGTGGTAACCACCACCATAAATATTACCACAGCATATAAATCCGCTTTGATAGCTTGAGAACTTAGACCCACTGCGGCAATGATCATTCCCACTTCTCCCCGGGGTACCATTCCTACTCCCACTGTAACAGCTGACTTAAAACCCATTTTCAAAGCTCCTAAACCGCAGCCGATTAACTTCCCCAAAACTGCAAAAACCGTAATCAGCAAAGCCGCCAGCCAGATATTCGATTGAGTGAAAACCGATAAATCCACTTTGGTTCCCAGCATTACAAAAAAGAAGGGGACCAAAAAATCATATAACGATTCGGTTTTTGTGGTCAGTTCGAATTTGGAATTGAATTCGGATAAAACCATACCAGCCATAAAAGCCCCTACGATAGCTGCAATTTCCAGGTAGCTGGCCAAAGCCGAAAGACCTAAACAGAATACAATTGCTAAAGCAAAGACCGCATTCCCGACTCTTAAGTTGGCAACTCGGGGAATGATATATTCTCTGGTCAGCTTCTGCCCCACAAAAATCAAAAACAGGACAAAACCCAATGCCTCTAATAGCACTATGCCTATTTTAAGATAAGAGATGGTTCCCTGGCCGGCACTGGTAACTACAGCTAAAACTATCATTCCTAGAATATCATCAATCACTGCGGCACACAAAATAACTCTGGCAATATCCGTATCAATCACTTTTAAGTCCGCCAGGACTCGAGCAGTAATCCCCACACTGGTGGCAACCATGGCCGCCCCGATGAACATAGCTTCGATGGTGCTATGGTCTACAATCAGACTGTACAGATAGCCAAAAATAAAGGGGAAAACCACTCCCAGGACAGCTACCAAAAGGGCTCTTTTCCCCACTTTTAGAATTTCATCTATTCCAGTCTGTAATCCCACGGTGAAAAGTAGAATTATTACCCCGATTTCAGCTAAAACGTCATAGATTTGGGCTGGCTCAATTAAATTTAATAAATAGGGACCGATGATTATTCCGGCTAAAATCTCCCCTATGACGGCCGGTTGATGCAGTTGCTCGAAAATTTCCCCCATTATTTTAGCGGAAAGAAAAATCAAAAATAAACCAAATAAAATTTGAGTAATTCCATCCATACTAAAACTAATTTAGCGGGGAAGTAAAACTATGTCAATAAATTTACTTTGGTTCTTCAAAAAAGTGGGGTTCTTAGAAGTTTTTAATTCCCAACACAACAGTCATCATAGGGTATCGGGGGGATGCCAGATTTGAACAGGTAATTTATGAGATACACGACATCTGAAAGCTTTATCTTGCGGTCAAAGTTGGGGTCATAAGCGCATTTGGGAGTTGTTAAAGCAGACCCTCGGAAAAGATAATCGACTATTTTAACTATGTCAGCGAAATCTACTGCTTTGTCTCCTGTGGCATCTCCGGGTTTGGCATGACAAACATCGCTGTCGTGATAATTGTTGGTTCGGCGGTTGTTGCGTCCGTAGGTGCCCCACTGGACCGAGCTGGCATCATTAGGAACTCCTAAATTGTAAAGATAAACATATGCAAAATACTCCCCCGGATAACCTACACCCTGAATAGTTACAAATAAGATGCTAAGACTGTCACTCTTGTTTGCATCTCCTACAGATGGAGCCAACAGCCAGGGGTCACCGGTTACCCTAAATGGATAACCATCTACCAAGTTGCCATTTAATGAATATCCAAAGACTTCAGTGCCTGAGATATAATTCCCTGACCTTACCAAAAAAATATCTACTGTATCATTATTATCCAAATCCACTAAAATCGGCTGATGGTCAAAGACGTGGTCTACTTCTAAGGGCCAGCCAGGATAAAAATCCCCATTGGGCTTAAAGATATTTATATACCACCTGCTGTAAAGCACTATTTCTAAAGAACCATCTTTATCTAAATCCCCGGCTACTGGTCCAGCCCAAGGAACGTATATCGTATATCTGGGCCAACCGGGTAGTATCCCTCCTTTCCAGTTATACACTTCTACCGCTGCAGCTATATTTGGCCAGTCATCGGGATTACCGGCCTCTCTGACAGCTACTATCTCCAGCTTTCCATCCTTATCTAAATCTGCCAAAACAGGAGAGCAGCCATCAGCATATCCAGTATAAACCGTAGTATCTATGGCGGCTTTGGGCCAGCCCTCTACTGATTCTCCGGTATATCTCCAGACATAAGCAGAATCAAAAGCCAGAGCCACTATCTCTTTATATCCGTCTCCATCTAAATCTCCGACAGCCGGAGAACCTCGAATAAAACCAGCAATGCCTCCGAACTTGATGGTCTTGGGCCAGCCCGGAAAAATTGTTCCATCAGAGCTATAAACGTATATATTTTTCCACCAAACCTCATAGAAAATAATTTCTTTTTGGCCATCATTATCCAAATCGGCTATGACCGGCGGAGAAGCGCCGGAAGCAGGAGTCCAGATAGGAAAATTAGTCAAGCTATTTCCATTTTCATCGATTACATCTAATAATCCCTCTTGAGTAACGTTCACAATTTCATTTTTCCCATCCCCATCTAAGTCACCCGCCGAAGTTCCACCATAGGGAAAAGGAGTCTCTTGTTTTGGAAAACCGTTTAAAACTCTCCCCTGATAATCCCAAACATGTAAAAAGCCGTCTCCTAAATGTAAAGCTATTTCCAGTCCGGGAATTGTATCTATCTCTGCTAAAGTATTGCCGAAATAGGGAACCATAAAATTGGGTGAAGGTCCAAGGACCAAAGGGAAATTAGGGTATAAAATCGGTGCTGCAGAAAATACAATACAAGTATTAAGTAAAATTAATAATAAAATTAAAAAAATAATTTTGAATTCTCTTAAAATCTCAAACATTTTATTTGTTACACAATGAACTATTTTAAATTCAAGGGTGGGTTTTCAAGCCCACCCTTGACACCTTAAGGTTGCTCTGGGCCTTGCTGGTTACAAGTAACCGCCGTGAAATGCTGCCCGCTTCTGACCATTTCCGGCTCCCACCAAACAGAATCTCTGACTTGTGGAGAAATTCCCGTGCTTCCAGCTGCGTAAAGTGTTGGGTTAAGTCGATAATAACCGGCTATCTGCCCTATATCATCATCGCCGATTACATAACGCCAAGCACCTGCGGAGGAGGTCACTAGCTGGTTGTAAATAAACTGCGCGCCCGATTCAGTCCACCTGTAGACCTTTACGTGGTCGCCGGTCATATGCTGGCACCCCGATCCGTTATAATAGATGTTTCCTTTTATGGCGTCGTTCCCCATCGATGCCTGTGCAGTTTGAGTCGCCGGCTGTGTTGCGAAATAACTTATTAACCCAACAGCAACAAAAACTATTAATACTAATAAAAGATTTTTCTTTTGCATTTTAATTCTCCTTCCGTGAGATTAAAATTTTTTACTTTGATTTTTTTGATTTAGTGTTAGCAGATAAATAAATTAGCCCAGCTTCTATCCGCCTTTATTTATTGGCGGGCAAAAGCCGGGCTTCGACTAAATCAGCTAACCTATATATATATAGCACTTAGAACCTCGCAGGTTTATTGACTCAATTTACTTCTTTATTTGTATTTGTCAAGTCATATTTAAGTTATATCCCCCAATAAAACCCACCCCTATAATCTTTATCCTTTATCTTCACCCAATACAAGATTTCATATTTCCCCTTTTCCGCCAACTTAAAATAATGACAGAAATGATTGGTCATATACATAGTCATCTTAGTCTCATTTTCTTTTTTGGGAGTAAGCCTTTTTATCTTCACTTTAGCATCTTTGATTTCTTTTCCGCTCTTTTCATCCGTTATAGTAATGAAAAAATGATGAGTCATGCTCTTATCCATCTTGAGCATGGCCTCTTCCCCTTTGGCTAACTCTTTATCCGTCTTCTTGGTCTTCTCCAAAAATTCTTTATTCGGTAGAATCTCGAAAGTGAGTTTGTAGCCGTCTATGGCAATTTCTTTGATACTCACAGGTAACTTCTTCTCTTCTGCGGCAAAAATGAGGGTACCGAAACTAAACAGGACTGCAAAACTAAAATACAAAAATTTTTTCATAATTACTCCTCTTATTAATATTCTTCTTCTTTCTCTTCTATAAAATCTTGGGGCGATTGCTCGAACTCTTCCTGACAGGTTTTGGAACAGAAATAAAGTATTTTCCCTTTGTAAATGTAAGTCTCCTGAGCTTGGCTGTGTTTCACTTCCATACCGCACACCGGGTCAGTCGGCATTTTTTCCTCCTTTCCGCAAAAAGCGGATCCTCCTCTGTGGAGATTTTTAACGTGAGCCTTTTTCATCTTTAGGGATTTTAAGCTTGCGCACATCTTCCCAGTAATATTTTTTAGGGTTTTTTTCGAACTCTTTTTGACACTTATCTGAGCAAAAGAAATAAAATTTCCTTTGGAACAGAATTTTATGACTGTTTTCCTCTTTGTTTATTTTCTTATGGCAAACCGGATCAAAAAACATAGCGCACCTTTTAGTGGAAACTGATTTGCGAAGCTTTTAAGCTTCCTTTTCTTAGGGCTCTTTCTTTCATTATACCAAAGATTACAGGGGTCACTATTAATACGTGAATAGCTGAGGTAATCATACCTCCAATCATTGGGGTAGCTATCGGTTTCATAACATCCGACCCGGCACCGGTGGCCCACATCAGCGGTATTAATCCCATCAAAGCTGCAAAGACCGTCATCAGCTTGGGTCTTAATCTTAATACGGCACCTTCTAAGATAGCATTGTATAATTCTGGTTTACCCACCGGGCCCTGTCTTAATTTTTTATCCAAAGCTTCGTGTAAATATACCACCATCACCACTCCGGTTTCTACCGCAATTCCATATAAGGCGATAAATCCGACCCAGACCGCTACCGAAAAATTGTAACCTAAAATATACTGTAATAGAACTCCACCAACTAATGAGAAAGGGACTGAAAGCATAATTATCAAAGATTCCCAGAAATCTTTGAAAGTGAAGTACAGCAAGATAAAAATAATAAAAATCACCATGGGAATCAAGAGCTGTAACCTTTTTTTGGCCCGGATCTGATTTTCATATTGGCCGGACCAGGTGACGTAATATCCAGAAGGGGGTGTAAGCTCTTTGTCTAACTTGGCTTTGGCCTCATCTACAAACCCACCGATGTCTCTGCCGGCTACGTTTAAAAATACTACCGAACGCAACAAACCGTTTTCAGAAAAAATGGAGGGCGGTCCCGGAGTAATTTTTATATCGCTTAACTGCTCTAAGGGAATCTGGGCACCGGAAGGAGTGGGAACCAAAACTCTTCTTAAGGCATCTATATTATCCCGATATTCTCTTAGGTATCTGATGCGAATGGGGAATCTTTGCCTGCCCTCCACGGTGTTGGTCAAATTCATCCCTCCCACTGCGGTTTCAATTACTTCCTGAACATCACCAACATTTAGACCGTAGCGAGCCACCTGCTCTCTTTTGATAGCTATGTCTACATATTTTCCTCCCACCACTCTTTCTGCCACAACTCCGGTAGCTCCCGGAACATCTTTTAAGAGTTTTTCGATTTGGAGTGACAAATCGTTTAAAACTTCTAAATCAGAACCCAAAACTTTAACTCCAATATCGGTTCTTACTCCGGTGGAGAGCATATTGATGCGGTTGATAATCGGCATAGTCCAGCTGTTTCTGACGCCGGGGATTCTTAAAAGATTATCCAATTCTTCGATTATTTTTTCGCGGGTCATTCCGGAACGCCACTGGTGTTTGGGTTTTAGCAAAACTATAGTCTCAATCATGGAAACCGGAGCCGGGTCGGTAGCAGTCTCGGCTCTACCGACTTTTCCCAAGACCTCTGATACTTCTGGAAAACTTTTAATGATTTTATCCTGAACCTGCAGGATTCTTTTGGCTTCGGTAATATTTACATTAGGTAAAGTTATTGGCATAAATAAAAGAGAACCTTCATCCAAAGGTGGCATAAACTCTTTTCCGATACGGGTGGTGAGAAAAATGGTGAAGACCAAAATTAAGCCATTAATCAAAAGAGTTCGGAACTTGTATTTTAAGGTTAATTTTAAAATCGGTTCATAAATTTTGATAAAAAATTTGGAAACCGGATTTTCTGCTTCCGGCTTTATTTTCCCTCTCATTAATAGGACCATTAGCACCGGGACTAAGGTAATTGATAAAATTGCCGCCCCGGCCATGGCCGAAGTTTTGGTGAAAGCCAAGGGTTTGAAAAGTTTTCCTTCCTGTCCCTGTAGTAAAAATACTGGGAGGAAGGAAAGAATTATTATTATGAGTGAGAAAAATATGGGTCGGCCTACTTGCTGGGCTGCTTTTAAAACTACCGGAGTAATATCCTTGACTTTATCCTTGAGTTCGGCTAAATGCCGGTGGGCGTTTTCCACCATTATGATAGCCGCATCGATCAGAACTCCGATGGCAATGGCAATCCCTCCTAAGGACATAATGTTAGAGGTGATCTTTAAGTAATACATGGTGATAAAGCCAATCAGAACTGCCAGAGGGATGGAAATTATGATTACCAAGGCGGAGCGGAAATGAAAAAGAAAGATTAAAATCACTATACTTACAATTACCGCCTCTTCGATTAAGGTCTTCTTTAAAGTATGAATCGATTTTTCAATTAATTCAGAGCGGTCATAGGCGGTATTAATTTTTACTCCCGGAGGCAGTCCTTTTTCAAGCTCTTTAATTTTAGTTTTAACCCGGTCAATCACCGCTTTGGCATTTTCCTGATAGCGCATTACCACTATACCACCCACCACTTCTCCATCTCCGTTTTTATCCAGAAGCCCTCGGCGAATATCCGAACCTAACTGCACCACTCCTAAGTTCTTGACATAAATCGGGACTCCATTTTTATCTGCTCCTACCACGATATTTTCAATATCAGAAGTTGATTTTAGATATCCTAAACCCCTGACCACGTACTCCATATCAGATGCTTCTAGTAATTTTCCTCCTACGTCGTTGTTACTTCTCTCTACAGCCATTTTTATTTGGGAAATCGGAATTTGATAGGCCAAAAGTTTATTGGGGTCTAAATCGATTTGATACTGCTTGACAAATCCTCCGATAGAGGCGACCTCCACTACTCCGGGAACAGAATTGAGCTGATAGCGAATGTACCAATCTTGAATTGCCCGCAGCTCCCCTAAATCGTAATCTTCTCCTTCCACCGTGTACCAAAAGACATGTCCTACGCCAGTTCCATCCGGTCCTAAAGTCGGTCTGACACCTGGTGGGAGCAGACCTTGGGCATAGTTTAATCTTTCTAAGACTCGAGTGCGTGCCCAATAGATATCGATGTTGTCCTCAAAAATTACATAAATCATAGAATAGCCAAAGGCAGATTCGGATCTTACCACTCTTATGCCTGGCAGACCTTGCAAATTGGCAGCCAAAGGATATGTTACTTGATCCTCAATAGTTTGGGGCGACCGACCAAGCCATTCGGTAAAGACAATCACCTGATTGTCAGATAAATCCGGAATAGCATCCAAGGGAGTTCGGAGTAAAGCCCAAATTCCCCAACCCACAATAACCAGAAGGGAGAGGATTATCAAAAACTTATTGTCTACTGATTTTTGAATTATTTTTTCAATCATTTTTTTAAAATTTAATGCTGGTGCTCTTCTGGTTTTTTATCTTTTTCCAAAGACTCTATAGTTAGATCTTCCATATTCATTCCCTCTTCGCTGGCAATAGGAGTTTCCATCTCAGACATAGCTGCTCCACCCAGCATCAACTGACTTTCTGAATCCAGCAAGAATCCGGCTTTTGCAACCACTTTATCTCCTTCTTTTAATCCTTCTAAGATGGAATGGTAATCTGCTGATTTGATTCCGGTTTTTACTTCTTTGGGTTGAAACACTCCCGGCTCCACTTGGACCCACACGATCTCTTTTCGCCCGGTATTTAGAACTGCCGTGGCTGGAACTACCAAATTTTTGCCGGAGGCAACTTTTATCTTGGCGTTGACAAACATTTCCGGTTTGAGTTTGTCCTGGGGATTGGGAAACTCAGCTCTAATTTTTAAAGTCCTGGTCTCCGGATTAAGTGTAGGAGAAATAAAGGTAACTGTGCCAAGAAAAATTTCTCCCGGGTAAGCTTGGGTGGTCACTTCCACTTTTTGTCCCAATTTCACAAAGGAGATTTCATATTCATAGATATCGGCATACATCCAGACCACCGATAAATCATCAATCTGGAAAAAATCCTGCCCCTCCTGAACGTATTGCCCTTCCACTATCTCTTTTTGGGTTATAGTTCCACCGATAGGAGCAAAAATTGTCATAGTGGTTTGAACTTTTTTGCTTGTTTCTATATTCAAAATCTGCTCTTCGGTAATCCCCCACAAAAGAAGTTTATTTTTAGTGGATTCCACCAGATTTTGAGCAATCCCTACAGATTCTTTTAGGGTTGAATTTTTCATCTTCTCTAAATTATCTAAGGCCAAAATGTATTCCTGTTGCGTAGTCACTAAATCCGGACTATATATTTCCAGAAGTGGTTCCCCTTTTTTTACTTTCTGGCCAGTGAAATTGATAAAAAGTTTTTCCACTCTGCCTGCTATTCTAGCCGCAATATGAGCTTGTCTGGTTTCATTGTAATCGATTTTACCGACCGTATTTATTTCTCTTTCCAGAGACTTATATTCAACCGTGCTTACCCCTACATTGGCTAAAATCATCTCCGACGGAGATAGGCGGACTTCATTGATCCCTTTGCCGGACAGAAACGGAACTTCCGACCTTTTCTTTTTGATTAGCTCCATGCCGCAGAATTTGGAAACTCCCGGGGTTTCTGATGCTTCCGGATATCCCATAGGACAGACATACACATACTCGCTGGCTTCGGCTGTTGAGCTTTTTTTGGAAACGAACCAATCTTTAGGAAGAATGAACAACCAAGCAATTACCACAGCTATTCCGATTATCAATAGATAAAATAAAATGCTCCCCCATCTTTTTTTGTTGTGAATTGCGGTTTGAACTTCATTCATAAATCCTCCAATAAAACATTAAGTAAGGGTGGAAATTCTCTACTCTCTTAAATCTACGCCTACCGCCTGCTCTAAATTGGCGAAAGCCTCTTGATAATCCACCAAGGCCTGATAATAACCTAATTCAATATGTTTTAAACTCCTCTCAGTTTCCAATAATGTTAAAAAATCCACTTTTTGGGTCTGATAACCGGACAAAGCTGCCTGCAAAGATTGGTGTGCTTGTGGCAAGATACTGTTTTTATATAGTTCAAAGATTCTTTCTTTGGTTTTTAGCTTGATATAGGCCTCTTGTACTTCCAAAGCTACCATATTTTGACTGTTATTTAACAGAGCCTGCAGCTCTTCTTTTTCTCTTTGAGCCATCCGCAGCTCGGAATTCTCTTTTTGCAGGAACCACAAAGGAAGTGAAGCTTGCACTTCAAAATCCCAGCCCCTGAAACCGAAAGGAGAGACGATTCTCCCCAGCTTCAGCATGAAATCTGGCATATAGTTCCATTTGGAAAAATTTACCTGGGCTTTATTTTTTTCTAACTGGTAGGATACGGCTTTGAGGCGGGCTCTCTTTTCTTTGGCCATTTCCTGCAGCTGGGTTATATCATATTTTAAACTGTCCTTTTTCACTTCCTCCGGGAAAGGGAGAGGGGTGTTGACCGTTCGGTTCATGAGAATGTTTAGCCGGGAGACACTTATAGTTAATCTCTGGTCGGTTTCCAAAAGCTCATTATTCATCAGCCCTAATTCCACCTGAATTTTTAAGACATCCGGCTGGCTGGCTTTCCCCACCATATACTGGGTTTGGGTAATCTTGGAAAAATTACTCAAAATCTCCACATGATGATGAATCACTTCCATGGCCTTTAAGCCGAAATAATACTGGTAATAGGCCTTCTTGGCCTGGGTCAAAATCTCCCGCTTTTTTTCCTGGTATTCCTCTTTGAAGGCATTTTTCTCATTCAGCGCTTTTTTCCTTTGTAATAAAAGTTTGCCGGGGAAAGGGACGTTTTGCTGAATGGTATAGGATACATGGGGAGCCCGGCTGAAATCAAAATTATTTGGGATATCTTCATACATTATTCCAACCATAGGGTCATCCAAAGCCCAGGAGGCCGGAACATTGGCTTCTTTGGCTTCCCACATCTTTTTGTATGTTAAAATTTCAGGATTTTTACCGGCAACTTCGTTTAGAACCTCTTTTAAACTGATGGTCTCCAATCCCCAGCTGGTGTTGAAAAGCAGAAGTGTGAGAATTACCGATATTAACGTAATTCCTTTTTTCGTGTTTTCGTGTTTTAGCATTTCATCTTTCATTTCGTGATTCCGTGATTCAAGGTCTGATTTGCTTCCGAATGGTGGTGATGGGTGGTTTCTGCGTCCTTGTTTTCTATTGAGGAGTAGATTATTATGAAAACTACGATTAAGAAAATCCACAAAAGCCCGGCAAAATGCCAGGGATATTTTTTTATGATTTGGAGTGCTTTCATTTTCGAATATCTATTGCAAGCCGTGTGCCAGATTGCTGATAATTTTGTTGGACTGGTATCTTGTTGTGATTTCGTCTGTTACCTAAAGTGGATTTTTTTAAAGGAAATTTCTTTGCTTGTTTTTTGTATGATTTGCTACAGTGGTAGTGCAAATGATACAGTTTTAAAATTTATGAAAAATCGCTTGACCGCGTCTTCGTAGGCGGGGATCTGATCCCCCGCCTATTCTTTAGGTCGGGAAAAGATCCCCACCCTACGAATAAAAAACTGCTTGACGAAAGCGGTTTTTTGAAGTAAATTATAGTCAGCCCTAATTCAAATTTTAGGAGAGAATTATGAAGAAAAGCTACTTTTTTATTTCTTGTTTTGCGTTTCTGCTCACATTTTTTAAAATCTCCTTTTCTCAAAATCCGGATTCAATCCCTTTTGCTCCGGCGGTCAGCTACGAGATGGTAAATGAGCCGTTTTCGGCCTATGGTGCAGATTTAGACGGTGACGGTGACCAGGATTTGGCTGTCTCTGACCGGTCAGGAGGTCTGGTTTCAATCTTTAAGAACAGAGGTGAAGGTTGTTTTGAGAGCAGAGCCGACTACTCCACAGGCGGATCTCCGCACCAAATTTTTGTTTCTGATTTTGACGCCGATGGAGATAGCGACATTGCCGCCGCCAATTATATAGGCAGAAATATGGCCATCCTCAAAAACCAGGGGGATGGCAGTTTTCCCACCCGAATAAATTACTCGGTCGGATTTGGTCCGGTCTCCTTATTTGCCGCTGATTTAGACTCCGATTCCGACCAGGATGTGGCAGTGGCAGACCATAATTTCTTCATTATTGCAATTTTTAAAAACCTGGGAAACGGAACTTTTTGGTACGACAACGACTACCAAAGCCAGGCAGTACCCCAGTCTGTTTTTGGTTCTGATTTGGACTTAGACGCAGATTTTGACCTGGTGCTTGCCCGTGGCGACCTTTTTTACGTTGACACCGGCAGTATCGCTATTTACTTCAACAACGGTGACGGAACTTTTTCAGCCGGAGCGGTCTATCCCTCCGGAGGGGCTCCGCGTTATCTTTTTGTTTCAGATTTGGATTCGGATACTTTCCCTGACATAGTTGTTCCCAATAACTTAAGCGGCACGATTTCGATTTTTATCAATAACGGGGATGGCACTTTTGCCGACAAGGTGGATTATTCTGCGGGTGCTAAGCCTTATGCCGTTATCGCCGCTGATTTAGACGGAGACGGAGACTCTGATATCGCCGTGGGTAAAGAAAATAGTAATGCCATCTCCATATTTAAAAATAACGGTGACGGGACTCTGGCTTCTAAGGTTGACTATGTTACCGGACAAAACCCGCTTCTGCTTTATGCTGCGGATTTGGATGGGGACGGAGACCTCGACCTGGCAGTCCCTAATCAATTAAGCAAGACTGTTTCAATACTTGAAAATCTGACTCAACCAGGCCCCCCGTGTGGCCAGCCGGTAATCCTTATTGCACCTATAGGGAATAAAACGATAACGGTAACCGAGACTTTATCCTTTCAGGTCTCTTCCTGTGGTTGTCCGGATATTACGGTGCTTGCGGTCGATACTCTTCTGGCCAACTCTGTATTTTCTGATTTTGGGAATGGTAACGGCTTATTTACCTTTACTCCCGATTCCATGCAAGGAGGGACACACACTCTCACCTTCAGCGCCTGTGACACCCTGAGATGTGACAGCCAAACCGTGCAGATTACGGTCCTGTGTCCTTTAAGAGGAGACGCCAATGGAAACGGAGGCATCAGCTTGCCGGATATCATCTTCTTAACCAACTATGTCTTCAAAGGTGGACCTGCACCCCAGTCTTGCACTGGCGATACCAACCATGACGGGAACGTCAATCTGGCTGACATAATGTTTTTGGTCAACCGCATGTTCAGATTCGGTCCGGCCCCTTCTCCACCGACCTGCTGTCTGTAAAAATTTCAGTTCTGTAAAGGAGCAGACAAGGAGTGGTCATTCTTTAATCTTTTACAGCCCTTCTCTCCAACCTCGGTTACAGGAGATTTGATCTTAAAATAGAAAAAGCTTGACCTGGATGGTTTTTTGAAGTATATTATGGGTAGCTTTAATTTGATTTTTGGAGAGAATTATGAAAAAATGCTCCTATATTTTTTGTTTTGTACTTTTTCTTACATTTTCTGAAATCTCCTTATCTCAAAATCCGGATTCCATCCCCTTTGCACTGGCTGGAAGGTATGAAATGACCCATGAGCCCTTCTCGGCTTTTTGTGCGGATTTGGATGGTGACGGTGACCAGGATTTAGCCGTGTCTGTCCGAGGCAAAAATGTGGTTTCTATCTTTAAGAATAGAGGGGATGGCTGCTTTGAAAGCAGAGCCGACTATGTAACCGGAGCAGCACCTCGTCAAATTTTTATTTCGGATCTGGATGCGGATGGAGATAGTGATATAGCCGTAGCCAATGGTAACAGCGGCAACAGCAGTGTTTCAATTCACAAAAATAACGGAGATGGAAGTTTTGCTGCCAAAGTGGACTACTTAGCCGGAGATGGTTCGGCCTCCTTATTTGTAATAGACCTGGATAACGATTCTGACCCAGACTTGGCAGCGGCAAATTTTTGGAGTAATACTGTGTCGATTTTGAAGAACAACGGCGATGGAACTTTTGCTCCCAAAGTTGACTACCCCACCGGACGCAGGCCTCTCTCTGTTTTCGCTTCCGACTTAGACGCAGATGCAGATTTCGACCTGGTGGTTGCCAATAGAGACTCCTCTAATATGTCGGTCTTCAAAAACAATGGTGACGGCACTTTTTCAAGCCGCGTGAACTACCCCACCGGATCTTACCCGGTCCATATTTTTATTTCAGATTTGGACTCAGATAGCATTCCGGATATAATTGTACCGAACTATTCCAACAGCACCATTTCGGTTTTTATCAATAACGGCGATGATACCTTTGCCGACAAGGTAGATTATTTTGCCGCTGGTAACCCTTATGCGGTCTTGGCGGCTGACCTAGATGGAGATGGTGACCAAGACCTGGCCGTGGGTAAAGAATTTAGTTATGCCATATCTATATTTAAAAATAACGGTGACGGAACTTTGACTTCCAAGGTCGATTACCTTATTGGACGAGACCCCCTGTTGTTGTATGCGGCAGACCTAGACGGAGATGGGGACCTTGACCTGGCCGTACCAAATTCATCGAATAACACGGTTTCTATTTTGGAGAATCTGACTAATAGCGGTCCGCCTTGTGGCCAACCCTTCCTTCTTCCTATACTACCTAAAATGGTGATTGAAAATGAGACATTAACATTTGAGGTTTCTACCTGCGGAAGTTGTTCAGTGGGTACGGTTCTTTCAGTCCAAAATCCCCCTCCCAATTCCTCTTTTAATGACTCTGGCAATGGCTCGGGTGTTTTCAGCTTTACCCCGGATTCCAGCCAGGCTGGGACAAATTATGATGTCACCTTCATCGCCTGTGACACGGCTGTCTGTGACAGCCAAATCATCCAGATCACGGTTCTGTGTTCTGATGCCAAGAAAGGTGACCTCTCCGGCAACGGCTCCCTCAATTTGCCGGATATAGTTATCCTAGTAAATTACATTTTTAAAGGTGGACCTACTCCGGTAAAATGTATTGCGGATGTCAACAATGATGATATAATCAATTTGGCTGACATTATCTTCTTGGTCAATCGCATTTTAAGATTCGGCCCGGCCCCTTCTCCGCCGACCTGCTGTCTGTAAAAATTTCAGTCCTGTAAAGGAGGAGACAAGGAGTGGTCATTCTTTAATCTTTTACAGCCGTTCTCTCCAACCCCGGTTACAGGAGATTTAATCTTAAAATAGAAAAAAACTTGACCTGGATGGTTTTTTGAAGTATATTATGAGCAGCTTTCATTTGATTTTTGGAGAGAATTATGAAAAAATGCTCCTATACTCTTTGTTTTGCGCTTTTAATCACCTTTTCTGAAATCTCGTTATCTCAAAATCCGGATTCCATCCCCTTTGCACCGGCCTTTCAGTATGAGATGTATAGTGAGGCATTTTCAGCATACTGTGCAGATCTAGACGCTGACGGTGACCAGGATTTAGCAGTGTCCGACCGGAGCAAAAATGTGGTTTCTATCTTTAAGAATAGAGGTGATGGCTGCTTTGAAAGCAGAGCCGACTATGTAACCGGAGCAGCACCTCGTCAAATTTTCCTTTCAGATTTGGATGCTGATGGAGATAGTGATATAGCCGTGGTTAATAGCAATCAAAATAGCGGTAACAGCGTTTCCGTTCTCAAAAACCAAGGGGATGGCAGTTTTTTTGCCAAAGTGGATTACCCAACTGGAGAGGGTCCGGTCTCTTTGTTTGTAGCGGACTTAGATAACGATTCTGACCAAGACCTGGCGGTGGCAAATTTTTGGACTTATAGTGTGTCGATTTTGAAGAATAATGGAGACGGAACTTTTGCCAATAAAGTTGACTACGACGCCGGAGCCAATACACAGTCTGTTTTTGCTTCGGACTTAGACTTGGACAACGATTATGACCTGGTGGTTGCCAACCGAGAGGATAGCAATATTTCTATTTTCGAAAACAACGGTGACGGCACTTTTTCTGCCAGAGTGAACTATCCCAGCGGAATTTTTCCTCATCACCTTTTTGTTTCAGATTTAGATTCGGATACTTTTCCGGATATAGTTGTTCCCAATTACATCAGCGGGACAATTTCAATTTTTATCAATAATGGGGATGGAACTTTGGCAGACCGAGTGGATTATTTCGTGGGTTCTAGCCCCATCGCTATCTTCGCGGCTGATTTAGATGGAGATGGAGACCTAGATATCGCAGTGGGTAAACAAAATAGTAATACCATCTCCATATTTAAAAATAACGGTGATGGAACCCTGGCCTCCAAGGTCGATTACCTTACCGGACAAAACCCCCTTTTGTTGTATGCGGCAGACTTGGATGGAGATGGGGACCTAGATCTGGCAGTGCCAAATCTATTCGGCAAAACGGTTTCGATTTTGAAGAATTTGACTATATCCGGTCCACCTTGTAGCTATCCAATTATTGCAGCTTTAGTAGAAAAGTTTGTACTGGAGGAAGATGAGTCTCTATCATTTCAGGTTTCTACTTGCGGGGGATGTCCAGGAATCACGGTTCTTTCAGCGGAGAACCTCCCTCCCCAGGCTTTCTTTTACGACTCGGGAAATGGCACGGGCGTTTTCACCTTTACCCCCGATTCCACTCAAGGAGGGGAATATTATGTGACCTTCATCGCCTGTGACTCCCTGGTCTGTGACAGCCAAACTGTCCAAATCACGGTTTCGTGTTCTGATGCTAAAAAAGGTGACCTCTCCGGCAACGGTTCCGTCAATTTACAGGATTTAGTCATCCTAGTAAATTACATTTTCAAAAGTGGACCTACTCCGGTAAAATGTGTGGCGGATGTCAATAGTGATGATATAATCAATTTGGCTGATATTATCTTTTTGGTCAATCGCCTTTTCAGACACGGTCCTGCCCCTTCTCCACCGACCTGCTGTCTGTCCTGCTGTCTGTAAAAATTTCAGCTATAATCTTAACAAAAAAGCCCCTTTTTCTGGGGCTTTTCCTTTCTACAATCTTATTATTTAATAATTACGGGCTTCTAAAAACGTAATTCACCAAAGCCATGATATCTGCCAGATTCACCAAACCATCTTCATTCATATCTCCGGACAGATAGAACGGCACAGGCTCCGGGCCATTTTTGAAAACATAATTAATCACATAAATGATATCAACCAATGAAATCATCTCATCCCAGTTAGCATCTCCCGGGGTATATAACTCATATTCACTGATATCACAGCAGTCGCCATCTGACTGAGGATTGGAGTTGGCCAGGCGTTTGACCACATACAAAAGCAGATATTTCTTCCACAGGTCTCCGGTCGAAGTCGTCAGATGAAATTCGATTTCCCCAGGCAAAGAATCCAACCCTGGGGCCACATTGAACAAGAAATTAGCCGTGGCAGAGTCGGCCGGAGCGATATCCCCCAAGTTAATGAAGGTAGGTGAAAAATTTAATACCCAAGCGGGGGATGATACCATAGTTACCGTGATTCCCATTAGAGTATCTGAACCTTGATTCTTAATTTTCAAAGCATAAGAATTACCGATAGTCCCGGTCTCCACTTCATAAGCTTGCAGGGTGGAAAAGCTAGAAAGTGAAAGACAGCTAAAGAATAAAATCAGTCTAAATATTCTTTTTGACATAGTCTTATTGAACCTTTATTTGCTTTATTTTTTCCAGCGTCATTTTGAGTAATCTGTTTTTAGATTTTTCATCCAAAGCTTTACTGGCCTGGACTTCCGGGATTGTTTTCTCCAAAATCTCTTGGGCTTTGGCAACTTCCTTTTTTTGCTGGTATAAGCCGGCCAAGTTATATTTCACTTCCCAGAATAAGTGCAACTGACCAAATTTTTCCAAAAATTTGGCGGTGATGTCAATGGCTCTATCGATTTGGTTCTGTTTTGAATACAGATGTGCCAGCTGCAGATAAGCTTCCCGGTGTGGTCTCCACCAGGCCGCTCCGTACAGAGGAAAAACCCTTTCTTCTTGCAGTCTGTGAATGCGAGCCAAATCTTCCTCTTCCCACAATCCCTCCGGATATTTAGCAATTAAATTCAGCAATATCTCCTGAGCTTGCTCTAATTTCCCTTGAGTTCTGTAACAATTGGCAATTCTTAGCCAAGCCAAATCCACCGAGGAATTGGGATATTTATCATAGTAAGTGTACAACTCATTGATGGACGCAATTTCAGATTCGCTGATATAATTTCTCCACAAGAAACTCTCTTCTAATTTTTGGGCTTGGGGATATTCTGAAATCACTCTGCGGTAATAGCTTTCGGCCTGTTCATAATTTTTTAACTTTTCTGCTAATTCACCGGCTTTGAGCAAGGCCTCATCCGCCCAAGTGCTTTGAGGACGAGATTCCACGAATTTCACCAGCTTATTGATTATAACTTCCGGCGGAGTGTTATAGAAATCCTGAAATGCTTGCATATATTCCTGCACCTCGGAACTTCCATCTAGGGGATAACCCAATCTATTTATAGCGTAACCATCTTCGGCCGGGGTGTTAATACCCCCCAAAAGAAAAGCACCGAGGATTAAAATCTGCCAGGTTTTAAATTTTTTCATTATTCTACATCCTTTATAGTTTGTTCCTGAAACTGGCTTGGGTCCGGGGCTTTGAGGTCGTATATTCGAATGAGATTACTCCCTGCCCCTCTTTGGAACCATTGCACCTCACTTGGACTGGTAAGTCCGTGACAACCCAGCCAATAAGAAGGATTAATATCGTCTATTTCAATCGGGAAAAGCTTAAAGACACTGTAGAAATAATCTTCCCAGGTTCCCACAAAATGATTTCCAAAAGAAGGATCATAAATCTCACCGCCTAAATTACAGAAAACATGATCCCAAACAATCAACGAAGTGACAAAATTATTGATGGCGTTGATAGAATCAACCCGCATGCATTCTGAAAATGAATTCCAGGGTGACCCAGCTCCTAAAGCTAAATGGTGAATCCCGGTTCCATAAATTCCCTGAGAAGCTAACAGATCAACAAAGAAAGCGGCCCAATTTCCACAAGCCCCCACGGTCTGGTCCAAGAAAATTCCTGTCGACAAAGCTCCTGAATTTGGAAATTGATAACTCGCTCCACTTTGCTCCAAGACGTTTCTTTGAATATAATGATCTGCAAAGGCCTTGTCACTGGTCTGGGAAGCGGGTGGCGGGGCCCACTGACCTGACCATTTCATTACCTGAACAAAGGTTAAACTATCGGTAACCTCTTTCCAGGTGGTGTAGAGGATATGAGAGGTGGTCTGTTGTCCTAAGAAGCGCCAGATGAAGCCATCGTGATAGAAAAAGCGGATGTTGAGGTTGAAATTCGAATCCCGGGTGACATAATTGGGAGTTACTATTACCGGAGCTTCGAACTCAATGACTGCGCCCGTATTTATTACAGGCCTGTCGATGGTATTCCAGGGGTTGGCTATGGCAACCTCGGGTGCCCCCCCCGGAATCCTAAACCCGGTTGTATCATTGGCAACCTTCAATTTTATGCGGATGTTGCTCCCTCTTTTGTATGCCACCGGATAGCTGTAATGCTCGGCTGTGGTGGAGGTGTCATTATCTCCCATATAGGGATAAGCATCGTGGGGTTGGGGTAGTGGTCGAGGCGTTTCAGCATCAATGTCTAAACTCTTTAAGCTCCATTCATATTCAGGAATCTGGAAGTCAGCGGCGTCGGTTGCAGACTGACGGTGGAACTTCATAGGAAAAACATTGGATGTAACTGAATTTTCAAAACCGAGTTGGGTAATCCCCAGCCGAGCTACCCAAAATTCTAAGACGGCACTGCAGGTTGCGTTATCATGATACCGTTTGGCGTACAGTAAAACCCGGTATTTACCTGTGATGGCAAATTTGCCAAATTTGTTTTTTCCGTCCCAGACTCTGATATGAGTTCCTCGGGGCTGCAGTTCTTTGTCAACCACTTTGTCAATTTCAATAGCATCCATCAGGATTTTAATAGTAACCGTGGCCGTATCGGAAAGAGAGTAAAAAATGGGAAGACCGGGAGAATTGCCCAATTTGGGATCGATTAAATTGTAACTCTGGTCGGACAAGTTAATGCAGAATTTTTTAACCAAGTCCCCATCTATTTCCGCAGTCTCCTGGAGGGTGGCCGGAACCTGGGCAAAAAGAAATGCAGTATTCCCCACCAGGATGGTTGAAATTACAACCAATTTGAAAATCCAGGAAGCTTTATCCTTCTTGTTCCTCAAGTATCCTAACCTCTCTTGTTACTCCCCCTCTAAAGTTGTTACGGAAGGTATGATATTTTTACCCACTTTATTTTAACATAAAAACTGCTGTTTGTCAAGGAGATTCTTTCACAGATACCCTTATTTGTGGGGCGATAGAATAACATTTTGCTCTAAAAATGACTGAAAAAAGTTACCCTTCTAAAGTGAAAGTGGCAAAACAGGTTAGAAGATTGTTTCACGTGAAACATTTTTAATCGAACTTTACATTATCTGTTACCTTTAATGACCTCAATTCTGGGCTTCTCTGATGTAAAAACTTCCCCTATTATTTTAGCTTCTTTAACATCATTTTGATGTAAAGCAGTAAGCAAGCTTTCAGCTCTTTCTCTAGCAATAGAGATTAAAAGTCCGCCGGAAGTCTGAGGGTCAAAGAATAGTTCCCGCATCTCTGATGCAATTCCCTCATCAAATCGAATATTATCACCCACGGCCTGCTGATTTGATTCGGTCATTCCCATCCGAACACCTTTGGCAATCATCTCCAAACTTTCCGGATAATGGGGAACCTCACCGGCATATAATCTGATTCCCACTTTACTGGCACGGGACACCCCCCAGGCATGTTCTGCTAAGCCGAATCCACTGATATCGGTGGCGGCTGAGGCGTTATATTGCACCATTAACCTGCTGGCTACATAATTTAAGCGGGCCATATTCAGGCAAGCTTTTCGGACTATCTCATCGGCTATTAGTCCCAACTTTTTCCCATGAATAATCACACCGGTTCCGATTAACTTTGTTAAAATTAATCTATCTCCGGCTTTAGCAGTGGAATTTCTTTTGATTTCATTAGTTTTGGCAATTCCGGTGACAGCCAAACCGTATTTCAATTCATCATCTTTGACAGTGTGTCCCCCTAATAAAACTGCTTTAGCTTCACTAAGAGCTTCTAAACCTCCCTTTAGAATTTCAGCCAAAAATTTCTTGTCTATTCCCCTGGAAGGGAAGCAGCATAAATTTAAAGCGGTCAGGGGACGACCACCCATAGCATATATGTCAGAGAGAGAATTGGCGGCTGCCACCTTACCGAACAAGAATGGGTCATCTATGACCGGAGTGATAAAATCAGCGGTTTGGATTAAATTGATATCATCGGTCAGGCGGAATACTCCCGCGTCGTCGGAAGTCTCAAATCCGACTACAATATTTTCATCAGGCATTTGGGTTATATCTTTGACGATTTCAGCTAAGTCCACCGGACTTAATTTTCCGGCTCACCCGCCGGACTTAGCAAAACCGGTCAATTTACAAGTTTTACTTTGCTCCATATACTTTTTAGTTTAGCACCAAGTGAGCCTATTCCCACCGTGGATAATGACAATACGAAAATATATCAAAATAATTAATTTTATCAAGCTCTTTGAAGGAACAAAACCAAAAATGACCCCAGTTCCCAACATTTGCTTAGTCGCACAACCATAAGGACTTAAAATAAAAAAGCCAGCCCCACTGAATTTTTCTTCCAATACCACTTGACATTTGAAAATTAAAATCGTAAATTACAGGTTATGCAGTTGGGAGTCAAGATTGCAGGCTTAGGAATTTTTTTGTCAATAGGGCTGTGTTTATCCTCAGTACTTTTGGCTTTCCAGCCAATTTTTGATACCTGGTTGAGCTATGAAGTGGGGGATAATCCCCAGTCGGTTTTTGCCTCCGATATTGACGGTGACGGAGATAAAGACTTGATCGCGGTCAGCTACAATCACAATTCCGTTTCCATCCTAAAAAATAATGGGGATGGCACTTTTTCCGGTAACCACAGCTATGGCACAGGCACTGGGCCTATTTCGGTAAATGCCGGAGATTTGGACGGAGACAGCGCTGTAGATTTAGTTGTCACTAATTCTGCTTATTTGGTCAATACGGTTTCGGTTTTGATAAACAACGGGGACGGGGACGGCACTTTTGCTACCAAAGTAGATTACAGGACCGGAAATTCTCCCTATGGTGTGGCGACAGCCGACTTTGACCGAGACACAGATCTGGATTTGGCTGTGGCTTGTGGCGGTGGTGTGGTTTCAATTTTAATGAATAACGGCAACGGCACTTTTGCCAATAAAGTTGATGATTCGGTAGGCAATAATCCCCGGGGAATCTTTGCGGCTGACCTCAACGGGGACACAGCTATAGATTTAGCCATTGCCAATTTTGGCAGCTCCACTGTCTCAATTTTGATAAATAACGGGGATGGCAGCTTCGCAGCTAATGTAGATTATGCAGTAGGGGGTGGTCCATTTTCAGTTTTCGCCCGGGATTTAGACAATGATTTTGATATTGACCTGGTCAGCGGTAGTTTTTACGATTATAATGTGTCCGTTTTATTGAACAACGGAGACGGCACTTTCGCTGACACAACTAATTACGTCACCGGCGACAATCCTTTCTCGGTCTACGTGAGCGATCTGGATGCAGATGGTTTTGCCGATATTATCTCGGCCAATAATAGAAGTAACACCATTTCGGTTTTGAAAAACAAGGGGGATGGTACTTTCACCTCTAAAGTTGACTACGCTTCCGGAAATTATCCGGCCTCGGTCTATGTGTCAGATTTGGATTTAGATTCTGACCCGGACATTGTGGCCGCTAATTCTGGAAGCAACACTGTTTCCGTATATCGGAACAATGGCCAGGGAAAGTTCGCCACTGCCACTGCCTATATAACCGGTAATGTGCCCAGATCGGCTTTTGTTTTTGACGTTGATTTAGACTTTGACCAGGACCTGGCCGTGGTAAATTATGGCAGTCATACTGTTTCGGTGTTTAAAAACCAAGGGGGTGGCATTTTTGATTCGGTTGACTATTACGGTACCGGAATAGCCCCCAGCGCAGTTTTTGCGGCTGACTTAGACGGGGATAAAGACCAGGAAATGGCGGTAACAAATTCTGGCGATAATTCTTTGAGTATATATAAAAACGAAGATGGAGTTTATTTTGATAGAGACGATTACACCACCGGAAAATATCCCTACTCTCTTACTATTGGCAACATAGACCGGGATGTAGATTTGGACATCCTGGTGGCTAACGGAGACGAGAGTACGGTTTCCATTTTTAGAAACAAAGATGACGGTACTTTTTTAGCCGACGGATTTTTTACCACCGGCTCCAATCCTCGCTCGGTTACTATGGGAGACCTGGATAAAGATAAAGATGGAGACCAAAATGTTATAGCGGCAAATTGGGGGAGCGACACTCTGACCACTTTTGTCAAATCGTCTCGATTCGATTATCTCACCGGGGATGGTCCCAGTTCGGTCTTCGCGGCCGATTTGGACGGGGACGGCTTTCTGGATTTAGCGGTTTCCAATTATTTTGCTCATACAGTTTCGGTATTTAAAAATAAAGCGGATTCAACCGGAAAATTTTATCCCCGAGTGGATTTTAACACCGCCAGAAACCCCAATGCCGTCATAGCCGCAGATTTTGACCGGGATGGAGACAAGGACCTGGCTGTTTCCAGCTGGAACAGCAATTCCATAACCTTATTGAAAAATAATGGATTCGGCTATTTTTCAGCCCGAGTGGATTATGGGGCCGGGATTGGACCGACCTCTGTGGCAGCCACGGACTTTGATGCCGATGGTGCTCTGGAGCTTGTGGTTACTAATTCCGGCAGTAACACTCTTATGATTTTTAAGAATCAATCTCAACCCTGTTCCGGAAAAATTGCTGACCTGAACGGAGATAACAAAGTTTTACTGTCCGATATTGTGAGTTTGATTAATATTGTTTTTCAAGGTAATCCTCCACCAAATCCGCTTTGTGAAGGTGATGTAGATGGAAACGGCTCTATTACTGTGGCAGATATTATTTATCTGGTTAATTATCTTTTCAAAAGCGGCCCGGATTTGGTTTTGACAGGCAATTGCTGCTTCTAAATAATTTTTGACTTTTTGGGGTTCTATTAACTTCTCTTGAACTTTTTCCGGACATAAATTCTCCAGGGGTTCCAATAATGTTTGCGCCAGCCTCGCTTGATGGCTTTATAGACATTATCCGGAAGATTGGCGTGGACCAAGTGAATCTGGCCTCCGCCTTTGACTTTGCTGAAATTCAAAATTAGGATGGAATCTAAATCGGTCTTCTTCCAGTCCGATTCTCTCCAGGCCTGAACTATCATTTTCCTGGGGACAATAGCCAAGTTCTTACCAGATAGATAAGGAGGAACGCTAAAATTGGCACCCACTTTTCTGCTGACATAAGTTTTATGGCCGCAGGCAGCTGAATGCTTTTTAGAATTCACATAAATTTCAAATAATTCCTCCGGTGGTATATTAAATCTTACCTTCTGCTCGATGGTCTTAGGCATGATTTTTCCTTTTGGCTATCTGATTTTTTTGCGTTAAGCAAGCGGGACAAACCAAAGAAAGTTTTAAGAAATTAACCTGGGATTTGAGTCTTGTGAGCTAATTTTTCTTCTTCTTTTTGCTCCATCACATTAGTGGAATAGCCCGGGAAAACTCGTAGTTCCGGGTAAATGGAGTGAGCGGCATAGTTGACGGCCACTGCGGCATCCGAAAAACCGGTGCAGATTAAGCGTAATTTACCTTCATAAGTAGCCACATCACCGGCAGCATAAACTCCTGGCAAGTTGGTTTCCATCCTGGGATTTACTTTAATAGTGCTTGCAAACAGCTCCAAACCCCATTCTTTAATGGGACCTAAATTGGGGGTATAACCGGTGCAACATAAAATCGTATCCACATCTAAGGTTTTCTCTTCATTGACAGCTTTATTTACAATCACTGCTCCTTCAATATGCTCATTCCCTAAAATATCTTTTAATTCCGTGTGAGTATAGACCTCCACATTGGAGTTCATCAAATGGCGGACACTGGAAGCAGCTGCTAAGAACTTATTGGAACGGTGAATTAAAAAGGTCTTTTGTGCCAAGTTTTTTAAATGCAAAGCCCAATCAAGGGCCGTATCCCCTCCGCCGATGACCAAAAGTTTTTTCCCTCGGAAAAATGCCGGGTCTTTGACCCCATAATAAAATCCATTATTCTCAAAACGCTTCACGGCTTCTAATTCCAATTTTCGGGGAGTGAAAACTCCTGCTCCGGCAGTTAAAATCACTTTTTTAGTGCGATGTTCAGTTTTATCAGTAGTTAATTTCATAGTCCCGTCTTCTAAATAAAAAATCTGCTGAACCCTTTCTTCTAAGCATATGGGAGGATTATATTGTAAGGCTTGTTTGTACAAATTATCAACCAATTCCGTGGCTAAAATCTTAGGGAAACCAGCTACGTCATAAACGAACTTTTGGGGATACAGAGTGGTAAGCTGGCCTCCGATTTGAGGCAAACAATCGATTATTTTACAGCTTAAGTCTCTGAAGCCGGCATAGTAAGCCGCAAAAAGCCCCACCGGTCCGGCTCCGATTACGGTTATATCATAAACCTTTTGGTCCATATTCATTATGTTTTACCTTCGGTTTGAGATGGCTGGCTGGCGGGGTTGGACCGGGACAAATTCAGGGCTTTCTCTTTTTCTTTGATCAAGGCCTCAATTTTGGTTACATCTTCGTTTAGTAAACTGCTCCGGTAAGGTGGGATTTCAACTATTATATCCCCGTAAATTTTACTCTGACAACCTAAGCGGGAAGTAGGGGTTAAACCTTCGGCTTCCTCTAATTCATCCTGCTCCTCTTCGGTTTTGCGGGAGAGTTTTTCCATGCCATCTTTGACTATAACATGACAGGTGGAGCAGGCGCAGTTTCCCCCGCAGTTATGCTCCAGGCGGACATCATTATCCATAGCTATATCTAAAATTGACTGCCCTTCTTCGGCTTCCACAGTTTTATTGCTTGGCAAAAAAGTCACCTTAGGCATAGAGTTATTAACTCTTTTTTTCTTCGCTTTGAAAAACCAAAAAAGGATTTTTGACTTCTCCGTAATTGATGGAGGAGGCGAACCGGGCTAATTTAGCGGCCACCATCATATAAGCCCAGGTGGGAATGGGGACCGGGCCACAGCCCTGAACCAAGACCCGTTTACCTTTATACTGTTCCCAGTTGAAATTTTCGACTGCCTGGCGGAAAATTTCTTCCTGAATTATTTGACCATTGACCAAGCTGGTAATATCAATGACTTTCATTTAGCTGATTAGTAATTTGGAGTAGATTGGCTCACAGAATCTAAGCCGAAAAGGAATGCCCGCAGCCACAGCTTTTCTTAGCATTGGGATTGACAAACTTAAATCCCCCACCCAAAAGGTCTCCGGTAAAATCTAAGGTCATCCCCATTAGGTATAACAGACTGCGGATATCCACCACCACTTTTACGCCGTCGAAGTCATACACTTTATCCTGGTCGGTCACCTTCTGGTCAAAGCTCATTAGGTAGTTTAAACCGGAGCAGCCACCGGCTTCCACCCCTACTCTTAAGTACATATTCTGAGCGTTCTGCTTTTCAATCAGCCGCTTGGTTTCTTTTATGGCTCTTTCACTTAAAGTTATCATAGGTTCTTGCTCCAATATATGTATACGGATGGTTTCATCATCTATTTAATGGTCAACAATAGTCGAGAATGGTATTATTGTCCCAAAGGGATGGTCAAAATCATTATATTGACCTATTGACCATTCTTGACTATCGACTTTAAAGTAATAAAAAAAAGCCGAATGTCAAGCAACAAAATAGAAAAGCCAGCCTCAAAAGAGACCGGCTTTTGTTAATAACGGAGCCAATTATTTAAGCAAAGTCATCTTCTTGGTGGTGGTGTAATTACCAGTCTTTAGTGAGTAAAAGTAGACTCCACTAGCAACTATCTCTCCCGAGTCATTTCTCCCGTCCCAACTGATTTTATGAACACCGGCAGGTTTTGTTCCATCTACTAAAGTTTTTACTTTCTGTCCCATAATGTTGTAAACCGAGAGATTGACTTCAGATGGTTCAGGTAAGGCGTACTGAATTTCGGTTTGAGCATTGAAAGGATTGGGATAGTTGTCCTTCAATTCAAATCTATCAGGAATTGAGGCAGTTTGTTCTGGACCATAAGGGATGTAATAGCCACTTGATTTGACAATAAATTCTCGAGTGTATCCTTCGGGTAGAGGTAAGTTTTCAGCCGGGAAGAATAAGTCTAATTTTTCACCTTTAACTAAGGTTGCAAACTCTCTGTCCTCCAAACTGACCAACTTACTCACCGAACCCAACTTTGAATGATCAACCCGTGATGGTAGGAGAGTATTAACCTGGGGAGGTTCTTCACTTACTGAGTAAAATTTTATCTCATCCACAGAATATTGACTGATCCAAGATGTTCTTATTTTAAAGATTTCCCCCAGCCGGACCTGATTCTGGTCAATTAACCTGAAATTTTGAGTGTAGTGATCCCGCGGTGGAACTTGAGCTAATTCGGTCCAGTTCCCCTCAAGGTCTTGTA
>Ga0184639_10000008_pt1:0-115000 | contig 121501 bp, 108 predicted proteins | sample PLM31_170_b2_FD_133155 | JGI IMG/M metagenome (GOLD analysis project Ga0184639, IMG submission 133155) | Groundwater sediment microbial communities from an aquifer in East River, Colorado, USA - PLM3-1_170_b2 | ecosystem: Environmental > Terrestrial > Soil > Riparian zone | place...
AAAATCACGCGTAGGGGCGGAGTTCATCTCCGCCCGTTCTCTTATTGCAAATTCATTGCTTCTTAGTTGGGTAGGTCAAGGTCTCCTGACCTTGACATTAAATTAGGTCGGGTCTGGAGACCCAACCTTATCCGCTCATCTTTTCTTATTCTTCACTTCATTATCTTTGAAATGCCACAGATACCAGGTGGCGACCGACCTATACGGTCTCCATTTTTCCGCTAATCTTTCGATGGTGCTGGGTTTGGGCGCGGATTTGAAGCCGTAGGCATCCCGAACTCCTTTGACAAATCCCCAGTCGCCGGTGGGCAGGATATCCAGCCGTCCTAATGAAAATATTAAAAGCATCTGTCCGGTCCAATTTCCGATTCCTTTGACGCTGGTGACGTTTTGTAAAACTTCTGCATCGGTCATTCTGGTGAATCCTTTGAGTTTTACACTGCCATTGGTAATTTTTTGAGATAAATCGCGTAAGTATGAAATTTTCTGGCGGGAGAGCCCTGCGCTTCGCAGTTTTTTATCTGAGGTTTTGATTATGTCCTGGGCGGTGGGGAAAGTTCCGCCACGGGCGGATCCGCCTCTGGCGGATTTGCCGGGGTATAATGCTTTGAAGCGGTTGAAGATGGTTCGTGCCGCGGGTCCGGCGAGTTGCTGGTACATGATGGCTTTGACTAAGAATTTGAAGTATCCTCTTTGGAGGCGGAGGTTGAAGGGCGGGGCGGATTTGATGATGTGGGCTAAGACCGGGTCGGATTGGCGGAGGTGGAGAGTGGCTAACTTAGGAAGATTCTTCATTGTTCTCCACAATCATAATTTTGCCAGTAATAGACTCAATATCTTCATGTATAGACTTTCTAATTCTAGGCCATTCAAAAGCTAATTGCTGGTCTGATAATCCAAGCCATTGGTGGTCTAGGTAGTCACAGAAAACACTTGCCCTAGGTAATCTATCTGATAACCTATCTGCCTCCATAATCTTATTACGATAGTCCGAATCCACTATAGGAGTATCAACTATCATGGCGTCGATGTATGTGAATTTAGAAATTAACTTCTTAACATAATAGGCACCAATACTAGTTACTCTATAGTAAGATGTTTCTTGGGAAGCATTGAATTCCTTCGACTTAGGGGGTGACTCTATAAGATTCTTCAGAAGGAGTCTTTTTATAGACCATTCGATTTGATTTGGCTGAAATCCTAGGCTCTGTAAATATCCGAATATTTCACTATTATGAATAAATCCATCAGAAACAGAACCTTGAGACCATTTTTCTAACTGAGCCAAAAGCATTGGCGATAAAAAATGCTGTCTGCCATCGGGTGCTGAAATATCAAAAAGGTTCAAGATCTCAGATGAAGTCGGATGATAATGATCATTGTCGCCAAAAGTGACCGCCCGCAAAAATTCATGAAGTGGAATCGTATAGGAGCCCGTTTGTCTAAACGTGTTAAGAATCTTGTCCGTATCAACATGCCCACTTCCAATAAAAGCTTTAACAAAATCCAGAGCAAGCCGGATATTTCCACCACACATATTATCCAAGAACGCCATTAAATCCTTGTTTTTCTCGAAAGAATAAACGAGTATTCGAAGATAATCTTTTAGCTTCTCAGATTTGACACTAATGTCTTCTCCGAGCCCGAGATGAGCCCCACGTTCAATCAAAGAAATTCCATAATTTAGACGCTTGACAACTACCTTGTCAACTCTAGGAGGGGATACCGTAAAAGCTCTTGCATGGTAACCACTCAGCGTACCAGATACTCGCGACCTGTAAAAAGTTTCAGGCCTAATGGAAATGAATACTGTAACTGGCCAATTGTCAGCCATAGCTTGTCCAATCAAAAAGACCTTTTCTTGGAATTCATCAGGTCTCTGATCAACATTATCAAGAAAAATCACAGTTTGTTTTCTGTGACCTTTTGATATATGCTCCAAACTCATTTGCAAGTATCTATCTTTGTCTTGAGTTTTTTCTTCAACAAAACTAATAAGTTTCAAATCATATGTATCAGGTGTAGTCTCTCTTATTTTTTTGTAGATTCCCTTTTCAAATTTTTTTACTTCATCACGCAATACACGAAATACAAAGTCATGCTCGTCGATGTCAATGTTGTAGCTATCCAACAGTTGATGCTTAATCTCTTTAGCAGTAAAATTTTCGAGTTCATTAACTATTGCAGGTTTTTTCCCAAAGTCAACATAACATACCAGAGCATTGATAAATACCTCGTTTGCATCTATTTTATAAAAATGCTTGAGAAACATTGTCTTACCTACGCCTGTATCACCAACTATGAGAATGGGTCTTCTGCTCAAACTTTTTGCAACGAGCTCTGGATTTGGCCCCTTCTTTAAGTTAGCGGGTTGGAGTGCCGAAGCCTTGGTTATTTTTTCAAATAATGCCGAATAGCGTGTCTTCAGGATATCTTTGCTTACAGACGCATATTGCGATAGGGCTCCACTCTTACAGTAACATTCGCGTAAGTATTCTTCCTCGCCGCTTCCTCCTAGACTAGCTAAATCTTCTATGAAAAGCTCTGATAGTATCTGCAGTTCATCTTGAAGAGTGTTTCTTTGTTTGAATCCTGGATAGTCAGTGATTCGCGTGCTTAGTTTATCGGGAACAGGTGCTATGATTGTATCCTGTAATTCCACCGCAAGACGTCTTCCCATTATGCCAGCTTTTGACAAACATTGCCACGCAAGTAAAAAGTTATCTGATAAACTCTGGAGAGAATCGAAAACCAGTGCCTTGCCTTCAAGTGGAGGGAGACCATCGTTTCGGCTAGCAATAAAGGCGATCACCTGATGCCCGTTGCAGACCGCCCCGAATGGTGTGCCGTGGCTTTGGCAATATTTCATGGCCTGCTCAATAGCGTTACCAATATCTGTTGCGTTTTTCAGGAAAAACTTGATATCTCTTTTAATACTTTTTTTACTGAGTTCAATGGGTAGCTCAAAATAAATTCCTTCTTTCTTTGCTTCTACTATAAATAGACAACTCGGGCACTTGAATGAGTAATCAATAAATTGCCCATTGAGACTTTCTTCAGAAATGCAATCGTTTTGTTCCCACCCAAGACATTCAAAAAAAAGACGGTCAATCAATTGCCTTCTGGTAGTTGCCTCATTTCGGTTTTTTTCATTGACATTTATGGAATACCAATTAATCAAATTTTGAAGATTTTTTTCTGCTTCTTCGAATGTTAGACTCATTTTTGTTCGCTATAGTTTAAAATGCGGAAGGCGGGATTTGAACCCGCATGGATAAAATCCGCCTTCTCCCTCTTGCAAATCAAAAACTTACCTTGATTTATCATACTGATAATAATATAACATAACCCATAAAAATGTAAGCAAAAGCAGAATCCTTTTTAGCATAACCGTTCATACAATCTTCCTTCTCCGAACTCCTCTTCTCTTTTACTACTGTATGGCGTAGCCAAAAATTCATTACCACCACAAGACCAATCATTTTCCCTTGACCTCTTCTTTAGCTTGATAGACCACATCCAGCTTGGTTACTTCATCTGCGCCCACCTGAACTTCCCGCGTAATTTTTCCCAAGGTCTCATGCCAGAACTCAATTTGGTATTTCCCTTTGGGAATATCAGGAATCTCATAAGAGCCGTCTTCTTTGGTGACCACGGTGTAAGGGTGTTCCGTCACCCAGATATAGCTGGACATCCAGCCATGCACATCACAGTTTACTTTCACTAATTCAGGAACCTTAAAGGGACTCAAAGAAATCTCTTTTACGCTCCCGGGCTGAGCTAAATTAACCGCTGGATTTTTTACTGATTGTGTATGAATATTATGGATGACACCGTCGCTGTTACGAAGCGTTAGCGGTTGACCAATCGGCGCAATAAGTACATGGGGTCGGAAAACGCATCCTTTTTGATCCAAAACGGATTGTGGCATGGAGCGAGTCGACCTGCCCCGAGTTATATTTGAGATAGTCACCACTACATTCTTCATACCCTGGGAGGAATCTACCACCAGATCTTCCGGGTAAATTGCCTGGTGGGCACCGCAAACCGCTTTGTCCGCAGTTGGAATAATTTTTTTGGGTTTGGATATCTTGCCGGCGTAAGTAACTTTACCGGTAAGGGAGCCGCCTCCTTCAACCGCATAAGACTCGTATTTTGCCAGCCCGTGATTCGTAGACACAAGAACTAATAATGTCACTAACAGACCTTTAATTCTCATTTTTCTCCTTAGAATTAATATTTCAAATGCGGGAGGCGGGATTTGAACCCGCATGGTCTTACGACCGCCACCCCCTCAAGATGGTGTGTCTCCCAATTCCACCACTCCCGCAGGTGTCATATTATTACTGTAATATAATAAACGAAAGTGAAAAACAAAAATGGTTACACCATAAAAGGAAAATAAATTTATCAGCGATAGCAATACTGTAAGTAGCGGAAAACTTTTCCCTTGGGGATGGTCAAGCAAAGCTTGACCTACGACCTTACTTAGTCGTATCTTTCGGCGCAGGCGGCAAAACCAACTCTCCTGATTTCTCCTGCGTCTGCCCCTGCGTAGTCGGCTGTTGAACCGGAGCCGGCTGATTGGAAGGAAAACTCTGCGTAGATTGCTTTTTAGCTTCCTCCTGAACCGCCGAACTTCTGGTAGCAGTTCCAGTGCCGGAAAGCAGGGTCAAAACGATACAACTCATAAAAAAAGCCACCGCCAAAATCGAAGTCGCCTTGGAAAGAAAAGTAGCCGCTCCCCGCCCACCGAAAACCGCCCCGGTAATCCCCGAGCCGCCTCCGAACGCTCCCGCCAGACCCTCCCCTTTGGAAGACTGCAGAAGCACCGTAATAATCAAAGCGATGCTGATTATAATGTGCAGAAAAACCAAAAAAGTAATCACTCAAAAATCTCCTTTATGGTGAGCATAGTCGAACCATTATTTAACCGCGGATTTGGGGGTCACAGACGCCCGGACAATCTTTTCAAAAGCCTCCGGGTCCAAGCTGGCTCCCCCTACCAAAAATCCGTTGATTTCCGGCATTTCAATCAGGTCATCCGCCGATTCCGGAGTCACCGAACCCCCGTAGATTATATTCATTTTCTGGGCCGTCTCTTTGTGGTACATAGCCGCTAATTTTTCTCTGATAAAAGCGTGAATCTCGTTGGCCTGTTTGGGAGTGGCGTTTTTTCCGGTCCCGATAGCCCAGACCGGCTCATAAGCGATTACAACTTTTTCCACATCCTCCAGCGCAACCCCTTTCAAAGCCGCCTTCAGCTGGTGCTCAATCACTTCCTCGGTTTTGCCGGCTTCCCTTTCCTGCCAGGTCTCACCGATACATACGATCGGAATTAAACCCTCTTTGAGGGATTCTTTCAGCTTTAAATTGACCATATCATCATTTTCTTGGAAGAAAGTTCTTCTTTCTGAATGTCCAATGATAACATACTGGCAACCGGCTGTCAACAGCATCTTAGGGGAGATTTCACCGGTAAAAGCTCCTTCATTTTCCCAGTGGACATTCTGGGCTCCTAAATTGATATTAGAGCCGTTGAGGGCTTCTGCTACCGCAGTTAAAGAAGTAAAAGGAGGACAGATTACGATTTTTACCGAATTGATCTTTTTATTAAATTTCTCTTTTAAAGTCAAAGTCAGCCCCCTGGCTTCTGTGGAAGTTTTATTCATCTTCCAGTTTGCGGCTATTAACGGTACTTTTTTATTATTCATTTAAATTCACTCTTTGAGTGTTATTTTTCGCTTAAAGCTTTTATCCCCGGCAGTTCTTTACCTTCCAAAAATTCCAGGCTGGCTCCGCCGCCGGTGGAGACATGGGTCAATTTTCCTTGCACTTTGGCTTGATTGATTACGGCTATGGTATCACCGCCGCCGGCTACAGTAACAGCGCCGCTGGAACTGGCGTAAGCAAGTTGCTGGGCCATCTGGATGGAACCTAGAGCAAATTCATCTTGCTCGAAAACCCCCATAGGGCCGTTCCAAAAAATAGTCTTGGCGGAATTGATTTCCGCAGAAAAGCGGTTGATGGTTTTGGGACCGATGTCCAAGCCCCGGGCCCCGGTTGGTATCTTGAAACTATTGTGAATGCTTTTGTTATGATTTTCTTCTTCCACCGCACAGTCCTCTGGTAGAATTATACGAATATTTTTTGAATTTGCAAGCTCAAAAATGTTTTTTGAGGTTTCTAACCTATCTTTTTCCAAAATCGAGTCGCCGGTTTCTCCACCTAAAGCTTTGATAAAAGTAAAAGCCATTCCTCCCCCGATTAAAAGACAATCGAGATTGACATTTTCCCCTGAAATTAAATTTTCTATCACATTAATCTTATCGGACACTTTGGCTCCTCCCAGAATAGTCAGGAAAGGTTTTTTGGGATTAAATAAAATTAAGCTGAGGTAATGAATTTCCTTCTGCATCAGGTAGCCGGCCGCATTCTGTCTGAAATGCCGGGTTACTCCCACGGTGGAAGCGTGCGCCCGATGAGCGGTGCCGAAAGCATCGTTGACAAAAAGATCAGCCAAGGCTGCAAGCTTTTGGGCGAAAGCCGGGTCATTTTTTTCTTCTTCCGGGTAGAATCGCAGATTCTCAAGCAGGATGGCTTCTCCGAATTTCATCTCTTCAATTGCTTTTTCCACCGTCGGACCGATGCAATCGTTTACAAATTTTACTTCTCGGCCTAAGATTTGAGATAACCTTTGGACTACCGGTTTTAAGGAAAATTCCGGATTTTTACCTTGGGGACGACCCAGATGAGAAATTAAAATCGCTTTGCCGTTTTCAGATAAAATTTTTTTTATAGTGGGAAGGGAGGCGTAAATTCTGGTGTCATCCGTGATTTTTCCGTTTTGGATGGGGACGTTGAAATCGACCCGGACCAAAACTTTTCTATTTTTTAAATCCAAGTCGCCGAGGGAGAGTTTATTCATCGCTTATTATTTTAATGCTGTCCTCTTTAAAGAGGCCGTACTCATCCTCCATTCCAAGAATCAGATTTTTACTGTTTTTCGACCATTTTAATCCTATTATTTTATACTTTGGTAAGGTCATGATTTTTTGTTCAGCAAATTTAGTGCTCTCTGTTTTCCTTAAAACAATAATCTCCTTATCTTGTTCATTAATTTCTTTAACTAAGGCAATAAGCTGGCTGTTGGGGGACCAGGTAAAATTGTAGCAAGTAACGAAATTTGATGTATCAATATAGTTGAAATTGTTCCTCTTCAAATCATAGATTCCCCATAAGTCATTTTCCAATACCCCGGTAAACGCCAATGAAAATGAATCTGGTGATAAAAATGCTGAGGTAATTTCTCCAGAAATACCATTGCTTGAGTTGTTATTGACTGATTTTTTATTCAAAAGACCTTTAAGGGTTGAAACAGAAAAAATGTTTTCCCCAGTTTGATTAAAATAAACTCTGTCAAATTTATTACAATCAATAGTGACCGCAGTGATGTTTAGTGAATCCTTCAGATTTTGAATTAGAGAATCCAAACACAAATTGCTTTTTTTATGTGTAATTTCAAAATAGACCTCAAAAATCTCAAAACAGTTCCCATTTCTTTCGCCCAAGCGTCCCGGTGTCTTATGAACCATTCTTCTCTTACAGAAATCATAGAAAATGATGTCTCTGTCGCCAAAACCACCGCTACTTTCGGAGAAATAGATTAGACTTCTGTCACCAATTCGTTCCCAGCGTAGTGGACCTAACTGTGAACCGAGTTCGAATAGAAGAGTCCTTCCCTTTCCATCAGGCCTGCAAATGAAAAAACTTCTCCCCTCTCCTTCAAAACCTAGCCAGTTGCAAGTAGTATAAAGAATATGTTGGCTATCTGGTGCTATCACAACCTGGTTAATTCCACTTCCACCATCTTGGTGTTCTATTATTTTGACTTTGCTACTGTCCGCTTGAATTGAATACCATATTGCTGGCCCAAGTGTAAGTCTAGCTTTTTGCTCTGAAAATACGGTTGCATAAAAAATTAAAACTAAAAAACAAGAGAGAAATTTAATCACCCATCATCCTCTCCAGCATGTCCACCATCCGGCATGAAAATCCCCATTCATTATCATACCAGGCGAAAACTTTCACTAAATTTTTCCCCATCACCATGGTGGAAAGAGAATCGAAAACAGCCGAATGCGGATTACCCACGATATCCGCCGACACAATCGGGTCTTCCGTATATTCCAGATATTTTTTCATTTTGCCGCTGGCCGCCTCCTGGAAAACTTGGTTCACTTCAGCAACGGAGGTATCTTTATTCACCAAGCAGGTTAAATCAACTATCGACCCATCCGGCACCGGCACTCTGATAGCCACTCCGTCCATCTTCCCTTCCAATTCCGGCAGGACTAAGGAAATGGCTTTGGCGGCACCGGTGGTAGTCGGAATCATTGAGATGGAAGCTGCTCTCGCTCTTCTTAAATCTTTATGCACCTGGTCCAAAGTGGCTTGGTCATTGGTGTAGGCATGAATGGTAGTCATGAACCCTTTTTGAATGCCGAAATTATCGTTTAAAATTTTTGCTAGAGGAGCCAAACAATTCGTGGTGCAGGAGCCGATGGAAATAACCTTGTGTTTTTTGATATCGTAGGCAGAGTCATTCACCCCCAAGACAATCGTGGCATCCGCTCCTTTGGCCGGGGCGGAGATTAAAACTTTTTTAGCCCCGTCTTTGAGATGGACCGAAGCGGTTTCCTTGTCGGTGAATCTTCCGCTGGATTCAACCACCACATCGATTCCCATTTTTCCCCAGGGTAAACCGGCCACCTCTTTTTGTTTTAAAACCTCTAGAGGTTTTCCGCTGATGATAATCTGGCTGTCCTCAACTTTTATTTCATCAGATAATTTTCCGTGAATGGAATCGTATTTTAAAAGATGGGCTAAAGTTTTGGCATCTGCCAGGTCGTTGACAGCTACGAATTCTAACTTAGAATTTTTCATCCCGGCCCGGTAAACTAATCTTCCGATTCTTCCGAATCCGTTGATAGCCACTCTAATCGGCATTAAATTTTCTCCTTCTTGGTGTCCCTACACCCTCCGGCTTTGCCTTCGGGTATCCCGTAGGGGCGGGATGCTGTCCGACTGGATGCCGTCCCTACCAAAGTACGGGATGCTGTAAGCGTAGACGTAAGCGTAACCATTGACTTTTTAAGTTATTTATCCGAAAAACACTTCTGCGATTTGATACAACTCCTCTTCAATCGGTTTGGTCTTTTTGGCTATGTCCGACAGGGGAATTGAGGAAATTTTATTTCCCTTCAAACAGACCATCTTTCCGAAATCTTTTTTATGCACTAAATCAATGGCCGCCACTCCATAGCGGGTGGCCAAAACCCGGTCAAAGGCCGTGGGTGAGCCGCCTCTTTGAATGTATCCTAAAATCACATAGCGGGTCTCAAAGCCGGTTCGCTTTTCTATTTCTTCCGATAAAATGGCCCCGATTCCGCCTAAGCGGACGTGACCGAACTGGTCCAGCCCTCTTTCCTGCACGATATATTGGTACTCCTGCTCTTTTTTTCCGCTTAAGGCGATCCTGGCACCTTCGGCTACGACTACTATGGAAAAATCTTTCCCCCGCTCGTGTCTTTTCTTGATATAGTCACAGACCTGGTCGATATGCATCGGTTTTTCCGGAATCAAAATCAAATCCGCCCCTCCGGCCAGTCCGGATGATATGGCAATCCAGCCGGTGTGTCGACCCATAACTTCCACCACCATCACCCGGTTGTGGGATTCGGCCGTGGTGTGGACCCGGTCAATGGCATCCATGGCGATATTGACTGCGGTATCAAAACCGAAAGTGTAATCAGTCCCGACCACGTCGTTATCAATGGTTTTGGGGACACCTACCACTTTTACTCCTGCTTTATGGAGCTGGGCTGCCACACCTAAGGTATCTTCACCGCCTACGGCAATCAGAGCATCCAAGCCGTACTTTTTAATATTTTGAATTACTGACTCTCCTCCCTTTTCGGTTTTGAAAGGGTTGGTGCGGGAGGTTTTTAAAATTGTTCCGCCGCGGTGCAGAATTCCTGAGACATTATTTAAAGTCAACGGTTCGACTAAATCCGGCTCTAATAAACCTTTCCATCCTTCTAAAATTCCCAATATTTCATAGTTGTAAACCCCGATTCCTTTTTTTACCACGGCTCGGATGACGGCATTCAATCCCGGACAATCCCCTCCTCCGGTCAGAATCCCCACCTTCATTTTCTGTTCACCCTGGAATTAAAATTTCGTTTCATTTGGTTACACCATGGCTTAGCCATTATTTTGGCAGATAAAAATTTCAGAAATTTTCAAGACCAGCATAAATTAAGAAACTTGCCTGAGTTGTCAAGCAAATAATTTAAACTTAACCGGTTTTTCAGCCGGCTTTGGCGATGGTAACTGCTAAAATTTCTTTTGCTCCGGCTTGTTTCAAAACTCTGGCGCATTCATTTAAAGTTGCTCCGGTGGTGATGACGTCATCCACTAAAATTATTTTTTGGCCGTGTAAAATCTTGTGTTGGTCCTGAACCTGAAAAGCTCCGGCCACATTCTGCTTTCTTTCTTCGATTGATAATTTAGTCTGGTCTTTGGTATTTTTTATTCTGATTAAAATATTTTGGGGAAGCCGGAGATTGAGTTTTTGTGCCAGAGCTTCAGCTAAAATTTCACTTTGATTGAATCCTCTTTCTCTTTTTCTGGCTTTATGCAGAGGAACCGGAATTAGATAGGTAAAATCGGACAAATTTTGACCTTTTAATTCTTCAGCCAGTCTGTGACCCAATTTCTTTCCCAGAGAAATTTTCCCTTTATATTTGAAATTATGTATCAGTTCCTGAAAGTTCTCGTCAAATACACCCAGAGCGTAGACTCTATCTAAATAAGCCGAGCAGTGCTGGAGTTGATTAATCTCCAATTCGGTTTTGCACTCCGGACAAAACGGCTTTCCTTCAATTTTCAGATTGCTCCAGCATTCAGAACAGACTAAAGCTTTGGAATTTTGCGGGAATTCTTCTCTGATAACTTCCTTACAAATCAGACAGACCGGAGGATAAATGAAATCGAGAAAAACTCTGGCAAGATTTGTAACCGGCCTAAAAAAATTTGACTTTACATCTTCCGGGTTCATTTAAACCAAGTTTTAAGTAAAGGAGGACATTCTTCTTTTACTCAAAATCCACAACATTAGCCCTGAAAAAATAAAAATAAAAACAGATATAATCTGATTGACCGACCATTTTACATCCAAAAAAGTGAAACTCATGCTGGGCTCATAATATCTGTAGAAGTCGATTATAAATCGACCGCTAGAAAACAGCATCAGCATCAGCCAGAAAGTAAACCCGTCAAATTTTTTATGTCTTTCCAAAAACAGTATCACGAAAAAAATAAAAAATCCCTTGAAAGAAGAAAAAAGCTGGGCCGGATATAAAGGGACATTGGAAAAAGTAAATCCGGCTGCGCAATCGGAAGGGAATACAATTCCCAAAAAACTGGTGGTCGGCTCACCGAAACAGCATCCGTTTAAAAAACACCCCAGGCGTGTAATCCCGATTCCCAGAACGAAGCCGGGGGCAACGATGTCGGCAATTTTCCACAACGGCTGTTTTTTTAAAATTATATAAATTATTCCGCAGGCGATGGACAAAATTACCCCGCCCAGCATGGATAGACCGGCTATACCGAATTCGCCGGAAGATTGAAAGGGATTGAAAATATCGGTAAAGTGCCCCCTGAACTCATCTAAATGGAAAATGACATAGAAAAAACGGGAGCCGATAATCGAGGAAACTAAAACTACCAGCCCCAGATCCATGATGAATTTGGGGTCCAAGCCGGCTTTTTTAGCCCGCTTAGCCGCCAGGATAATTCCTATAATGAAGGAAAGCGCCAAAAGGGCGCCGAAAGCCCGGACTTCAAATATTCCTATTTTAAATAAAGTCGGATGCATTTTCGTTCAGCTAAGCAAATTATTTATTTTTTAATGTCATATCTAATCAAATCCCAGTTTTCTACTTTATACTCGCCACCAAGCGTATTTTGGCCCCATCTACACATCTTCACTATTCCTATTTCTGGTACAATCCAACATTTATAATATCCAAGACTGTTCGGAATAAAGGTCCCCCTTTCAATCAAATAGACCTGACTAAATTTTCCAGCTGCTACCTTTAAGGACTCCTCGAGCACGACCTTGAAAGAATCCCGAGGAGGTTCCCCATACCATCCATACCAACGATTGCCAAATTTTATAGGAAAGGCAATTTTGAAATTAAAAGGGCTTCCGGCCGGATTATCTGAAGTCGTAAACTCTAGTGTATCCTTCCTGAAAATAACATATTGTGTATCAACCTCCGTATTGAACATACGCACCCATTCACTGACTATTTCTTTCCTCTTCCGCTTGTCTGTTCTTACCACCTGAACTGTTACGGTCTCCAATTCTGTTACATAAATGGGCTCCTTCCGACCTATGGAACGAATCAGTGTGTCAGTCCGCACATAGGTCCATTGAGACCCGACTGTCATGGGAAAGTCATCTATTGATATTTTGTTCGATTTATCGCCTGACTCACAGAGTTTGAAGCTTATCAAGACCAAAAACAATATCATTAGGCAGGAAAGAGAAATTAATTTTTTCATCAAACTACGTTAACTAATTTTGAGAAAATAATCAATAATTTGTGCCAGCCTCACCCTTTTTATGGTGAGCTTGTTTACTCTGACCCCGATTCATCGGGGGAACGAGTCGAACCATCAGGTGCGTTTAAATTTAATAATCAATATTCATACCCCTTGCTGTAAATCGCCTGCAGAATCCCCACCATTATCCAGCTCACCAGAAGCGAACTTCCTCCATAACTGACAAAAGGCAAAGGCAGACCGGTCACCGGCATAATCCCCACCGTCATTCCTAAATTAACGAATATTTGAAAAGCAAAATAAGAAGCAATCCCCCAGGCCGCAAAAGAAGCCCAGCGGTTGCGGGATTTGTAAGCGATATCTATGGCTCTGAATAAAAATAAAGCGAAAATAGCCAATAAAATGATAACCCCCACCAGTCCGAATTCCTCTCCCAGAACTGAAAAGACAAAATCGGTATGCTGCTCCGGTAAAAATTCCAGTTTATTTTGAGTGCCGTTTAAAAATCCTTTTCCCAGAAGACCGCCGGAGCCGATGGCTACCTGGGATTGAATGATTTGATAACCGGCTCCCAAAGGGTCGTTCCCCGGATTAAGAAAACTGATGATTCTTAATTTCTGATAATCATGCAGCCGGTGCCAGACCAAGGGAGTTAAAACTCCGCAGGCCAGATTGGTTATAACCAGAAAGCTGGAGAACCATAAACCTGGTCTCAGGTGATATAGGAAAACCAGAAGCGCCACAAAAAATAAACCCCAGGAAATCCAGTGAAAAGCCGTGATTAAACTGAAAATCGGGGTAATCAATAGCAGCAGAAAATAATAGGATAAACCGGCCCAGAAAAGCATGGCAAAGAGTATAACCACAAAAACTATGGAAGTTCCCAGGTCCGGCTGCTTCAAAACCAGAGCTACCGGAACCAAGGCCAGAAGGGCCGAAATCAAAACCCAGGTCAGATCCCGGGGAGATTTTTTCCCATAGACCAAAAATCGGGCCAGAGCCATAATCAGGGCGATTTTCATTATCTCCCCTGGCTGCAGATTGAAATTTCCCAAGGCAAACCAGCGGGTAGCCCCCATTTTAGTGGCTCCGAAAGCCATTAGTAGAAGCAATAGTAACACACCCGTGGCATAATAAAAATAAGCTAAGGCTTCATGCAGTTTCAGAGGAATTTCCTTGGTGACCAAGAAGACCAAAAGTACCAGCCCCAGCCACATAATCTGCTTGATGTATAGCTCCTTGTCTGCCAGAGAAACCGCATTGAATTTGGCGCTGTAGATTAATAAAACTCCGATTAAGGATAAAAGCAGGGCCGAGCCGACCAAGAGCCAGTCCCAGCTTTTAGGATTGAAACCTTTCATCTCAATTCTGCACCATTTGAACTTCTTGTTTTAAATAAGCTTCCATAATTTTTTTAGCTACCGGAGCGGCAAACTCCCCTCCGTGACCGGTATTTTCCAGAAGCACTGCCACTGCAATTTTAGGATAGTTGGCCGGCGCATAACCCACAAACCAGGCATGCTCAAGGCCGAAAGGGTTTTGGGCGGTTCCGGTTTTACCGGCTACTTTTATTCCTTCTATTTTAGCCAATTGTCCGGTTCCCAAGGGATGCCCGACCACCCCTTGCAACCCCTGATTTAATATCTCCAGGGTTTTAGCCGAGAAAGGAAGCTGCCTGATTATGTTTTTGGTGGTCACCAATCTCTGGGTAGGAGATATTATCTCCTTTACAATATAAGGATGATACATTACTCCCTGGTTTCCCAGAGCAGCAAAGAGTGCCGCTATCTGTAAAGGTGTGGTCAGAAATTCCCCTTGACCGATGGCAATGTTCAAAACCAAACTTTTGGGCCATTTTCCCGCTCCGTATTTTTTGTCGTAGTACTGAATGGTGGGAACCAGCCCGGAATTTTCATCGGGCAGATCCACTCCCAGTTTTTTTCCCCAGCCGCAATTGAAAGCGGAATTTGCTATTTTTTCGATTCCGACCTTCAAACCCAACTGGTAAAAATACACATCGCAGGACTGGGCGATGGCTTCGATTAAATTGAGCTGGCCGTGTCCTTCCGGTTTCCAGCACTTGAAAGTACGTGTGCCGAAAGTATAAAAACCGTGACAGGGGGAGAAGCGGGTATCTTTGGAAATAAGTTCGGCTTCCAAGGCCGCTCCTGCCGTAATTATCTTGGCTATGGAACCCGGTGGATAACTTCCCTGAAAACAGCGGTCAATCAAAGGAAAATTGGGTGCAGTGGAAATCTGTTTCCATAGCTCCGGAGTCAAAGTGGATACAAACATATTGGCGTCGAATCCCGGATAGCTGGCCGCGCATAAAATTTCACCGCTCTGGGGGTCCAGAGCCAGGATGGCTCCGGCCGGGTAATTTGACAGAACCGATTCGGCTATGGCTTCTAATTCGGAGTCGATGGTTAATTTTAACTCCAGACCGGGCAAGGGCTCTTCCGGCATTTTATCCTTCAAGGGACCCAAAATTCTGCCTGAAGCAGTTACTTCCAGGAAATTACAGCCCTCTTTTCCTCTCAGATATTCGTCATATTTTTTTTCCACCCCGTCTTTGCCAATATATACCCCTTGCCTGAGATTCAAACGGGCTAATTTTTCCAACTCCGCTCTGGAGATTTCGCTCACATAACCCAACAGATGGCTGGCCCAGTTTTGCGTGGGATATTGTCGAATGGGCTCAATCTGGTAGATAACCCCTCCTAATTCTTCGGATTTCTCGGCAATCTGGGAGAGAGTGCTGAAGTCAAGGTCCTGTTGTAATTTTACCGGAGGGAACGATTTCAATCCGGCCTCTTCTACTTTTTTGGAAAGCTCCTGGTAATCGGTTTTCAAAATTTTACTCAGGACACTTAAAGTGTGATTCAGATTTTTGACTTCATAGGGGATGACCGAGACCGTGAAGGAAGCCCGGTTGGAGGCCAGCTGCTTTCCATTTCTATCCTTAATTATCCCCCGCGGAGCCGGTTGGGGTATTAAGCGGATGCGGTTTTTGTCGGACATCTGTTTATAGAATCCGTAGTTGAGCACCTGCAGATAAAAGATTTTCAGAAACAGGAGGAAAAATATCCCCAGAATCAGATACCTGATTAAGTGAGCTTTTCTTTCCCGGCCTTCCATTATTTAACCCCGGCTTTAACCAAATTGGTTTTATTTCTCCACAGCCAGAATAAACTTCCCACCAGGCTGGTGTATAATGCGGTGGGCAGCGTAAATCTGAAGAAAATATTGGCCCAAGAGGTGAAATTGGCATTCAGAGCCACTAAATTGTAAGAGAGCTCATTGAATACGACTGCTCCGAAGATAATCAAAGCCCGGGGCAAGGAGGTCTCAAAATATAATTGAGATTTGAAATTTGCCAGAGCAAAGCCCAGAATCACCTTAATCAAAGTCCCCAACCCTAACAAAGAGGGATTTAAGACATCCACAAGAACTCCCCAGATGAACCCAAAGATTACCGCTTCGGTGGCGCTATGATTAAGGGCTAAATAAACCAGGATAAAAATACCCAGATCCAGACGGGCACCCTGGATTGTTATCCAGTCGGAAATCAGACTCTGGAAAAAGAGCAAAAAGAAAAATACAATCAAAAAATTTATTATTCTGGAATAGAATATATTCTCAAATAACATGTTTTCTGTTCAGGATACCCTTTCTTGCTCCACTACGAAAACTTCTTCCAGGTTGTTTATTTTGACATACGGTTTAACTTTTATATTCTGAAACAAAACGTTGGGATTTTTAATTACCTGGGTTACTATCCCGATTTTCAGTCCGGCCGGGAAAATCCCGCCATAGCCGGAAGTTACAATTTCATCACCCACCAGTATATCGGCAGTGGCCGGTACAAATTCCAGATTCAGCTCCCAGCCCTTTTCCCATTTAATAATCCCCTGGTCCCGGCTTCTCTGGTCCAGGGCCGAGACCTGGCAGTTAGGGTCGAATAATAACTGCACCAAGGAAGTTGTGGGAAAAACTTCAATGACTTTCCCCATCAGCCCATCCACATTTACCACCGGCATATTTCTTTTTACTCCGGCAAAGCTGCCTATATTGATGACTGCGGCGCTGGTTTTTCTCTGGGGGTCAGCCCCCACCACTTCCGCAGACATTACTTTATAGCGAATCTCGGTTTTATAGTCCAAAAGCTCTCTTAATCTTTGATTTTCTAGCCCCTGTTCTTTTAGGCTGCTGTTTTCTAAAATCAAATTGATAATCTGGTCCTGCTGGGATTTGTTCTTTTCATGCACCTGGTATAAAGCCTGGGTACGGTTATTGATCTCAAAAAAGGGGGAGTAAAAAAATTTCAGGGTGATGTGGGAGACGGCTAACTTAATTTTCTCCCCGGAAGCTAAAAGGGCCACAGATAGGATTACGGCCGCGGTAAAAATAAGATTTTTTCGACTCTTCAGGATTAAAAACTTCATTTTATGGTGGAACCATTACTTCTGCTTGTCTTAATTTGCTCTGGCAACTGTTTATTAACCTTATCGGTTATTTTCATTAACCTCCTGTGTTTCCGTCTTTATTTTCTGAACTATTCCACCGAATCTATGATTTCCAAAAGCTCTTTGGGGCTTTGGGTCTGCATCAGTTTTTCCCGCACTTTTTCGGCTTTCATGATGTAGGATAAACGGGCCATGACATTTAAATGAGCCCCGATGGCATCTTCCGGAGCCGCGATTAAAAAGAAAAGATGGACCGGTTTTTTATCCATGGCTTCAAAATCGACACCGGCACTGGAGCGCCCGAAGGCGATTAAAATCCCTTTGACGGCTTTGGTTTTGGCATGCGGGAAGGCTACCCCGTAACCGACCCCGGTGGTGACCAGTTTTTCCCGTTCTATTACGGCCTGATACAATTCATCCCGGTCTTTGACCAGCTTGGATTTGGCAGCCAGATCCACCAACTCGTTGATGATTTCGTTTTTGCTCTTCCCTTTTAAATTGAAGTTTATCAGACTTTCTTCTGTGAATTTGGATAATTTCATCTCTTCTCCTTTTTATGGTGAGCTTGTCGAACCATTATGGTGAGTTCATCCAACCCTTATGCTTAGTTGGTACTTCAACCGGCTCATTATGAATCCACCTATTTATAGTGGGTGAATGAACATTTGCAGTGACCTTCTATAAAATTTTCTTTATGCTGTAATCTTATGGTAACCATATTTAAAATTTCTCGGCCTGGTCCAAAAGCATTATGGGAATATCATCCTGAATTTTAAATTTCAGACGACATTTCTGGCAGACCAGTTGGTTCTCCTCTTTTTTATAATTTAAATCCCCTTTGCAAGATGGACAAGCTAAAATTTTCAGTAACTCTTCTTTTAACATAAAAACTCCTTCATGGCGGGTTTATCGAGCCATTTATAGTGATATTATAGTTCGACCAGCTCACTATGAATCGAACCGTTTAGGTTGCTGATCATTTTAATTGTATTTTTTATTCTTTCTCTTCGATTTGATAATGAATTCCCATCCCCCGGAATTTCTGGATTCTTCTTTCGATTAATTCCTGGGGGGGCAAACCCTGCAGCTCTTCTAAAACTTTTAGAATCTCCTTTTTTAATATCTGGGCCTGCTCATGGGGACTGCGATGCGCCCCTCCCAACGGCTCTCTGATTATTTTATCTATCACTTTCAGCTCCAATAAATCCTGGGCCGTCAGTTTCAGAGCTTCTGCGGCCAAGGGGGCTTTGCTGGAATCTCTCCACAAAATTGCGGCGCATCCTTCCGGCGAGATGACCGAATACCAGGAGTTTTCCAGCATCAATATTTTATCCCCCACTCCGATTCCCAAAGCGCCTCCGCTGGCTCCTTCCCCTATTATTACAATTATTAAAGGGACTTTCAAGTTCGACATTTCCCTTAAATTATAAGCAATGGCCTGGGCTTGGCCTCTTTCTTCGGCGCCGATGCCGGGAAAAGCCCCCGGAGTATCTATCAGAATTAAGATTGGTTTTCTGAACCGGCTGGCTTGCTGCATCAGTCTGAGGGCTTTGCGATAACCTTCCGGATGCATCATACCGAAATTCCGGTAAATTTTTTGTTTGGTATCCTTCCCTTTCTGCTGTCCGATTATCATAAAATGCTTTTGTTCCAGTTTCCCCCAGCCTCCGATAACGGCTTTATCATCCCCGAAATTTCGGTCTCCATGCAGTTCGATAAAATCAGTGAACAAGAGGGATATGTAATCAGAGGTCTGCGGTCTTAAAGGATGCCGGGCTAATTGAACTTTCTGCCAGGCCGAGAGTTTGGAGTAGACATCTTTTTGCAATTTTTCCAATTTTTTCTCCCAGACTTTTATTTCAGAGGAAATTTCCATTTTTTCTCCGACCGCAAAATCTTTCATATCCTTGATCTTTTTTTCCAGCTCTAAAATCGGCTTTTCGAAATCCAGGAATTGTCCGTTCATATTCTAATATGATACGTCGTAATTTTAGTTTAGTTCATTACAGCTCTGGAGCTCAAATTTTCTGATTATCTTAAAAAAATTATAACTTTCAAATAATTTTTTAAGATTTAAGTTTAATCCCCAAAACTGAAAGCCCCAAGCGTAAAAAAATCCCCCCGAAGACCAGAGTCTTCACTGTAAGATTTTTGCGAAAATGCTTCAGGTAATATTGGCACATGCTTTTGTGATGTTCAACCACCATTCTGGTTCTATTTTGAATCACACTTTTAGATTTAAAATGGACCAGTTTGGCGGCCGGAAAATAAACCACCTTCCAGTTTTTGGCTTTGGCTCTGCGAGCTATGTCCACATCCTCAATATACATAAAAAAATCCTCATCCAAATAATCGATTTCTTCCAGCATTTTTTTTCTCAAGAGAAGACAGCAGCCGGTGATCCAGTCCACTTCCTGAATTTGTTTATGGTCGATCTGTTTTAGAAGATACTTGTTGGACCATTTATTAGAGGGGAATAACCGGTTCAGAAGAGACTGGCGGTTGGAAAAATAAACCGACCAGGTCGGAAAACTGCGGCAGGAGTGCTGTAAGCTTCCATCCGGGTCCTGAAGTTGCGGTCCCAAAATTCCGATTTCCGGCTGACTCTGCATATACTCCAGCATGCTGGTAATGGCGCACTCTGAAACTAAAGTGTCCGGATTCAGAAGTAAGACAAATTCTCCCTGGGCTTGCTTCATTCCTATATTGGCTCCTTTGGCAAAACCGTAATTTTTAGAATTACTAATTACTCTGACATCCGGGAATTCTCTTTCAAGAATTTCAAGAGAATCATCCGAGGAATTATTATCCACTACAATAATTTCCGGCCGGAGATTTTTTGCTGTTTTATTGACAGATTCCAGACAGTTTTTCAGATAATTTCCCACATTGTAGCTCACGATAACGATAGAAAGTTTCATCTTAAATTTTCCCCAGTAAATTAGCCAATCTTAATCTCCAGACCATCCAGACAGCTTCCCGCACAATCTTTTGGGACATTTTGGATTTTCCTTCTCTGCGGTCCATAAAAATTATGGGTATTTCTTTTATTCTGAAACGTTTTTTCCAAGCCCGGAAGCTCATCTCTATTTGAAAAGAGTAGCCGTTGGAGCCAACTTCATCCAGATTTATGGATTCTAAAACTTTTCTACGGTAACATTTAAAACCTCCGGTGGAATCTTTTAAAGGCAGACCGGTCACCCAGCGGGCATAAATATTGGCGTAGTATGATAAAAGCAGCCTTGACATAGGCCAGTTGATGACGTTGACCCCGTTTATATAGCGGGAGCCGATGACTAAATCTGCTTCTTTTATGTTGGCTAAAAAATCCGGCAGATATCTGGGGTCATGGGAAAAATCGGCGTCCATCTCAAAGATATAATCATACCCTTTTCCCAGGGCATATTTGAAACCGGCGATATACGCTTGACCCAAACCCATTTTCCCGGGACGGTGTAAAATGAAAACCCGGTTATTTTTGGAGGCTATACGGTCGGCAATTTCTCCGGTTCCGTCCGGAGAATTGTCATCCACTACCAGAATATTGAGAGAATCGTCCATTTTCAAAATCTCCGGCACAATTTTTTCCAAATTCTCCTTTTCATTATAAGTAGGAATGATGACTAAGCTTTTCATGTACTTATCTGTTGAGTTTTCCTTCTGCTGATAATAAAATAACCGCCTACTGATAAGAGCAAAAAACCCCAAGTTAATCCTGAAATTAGTTTTCCCTGGTTATAATATTTTTTGTCAAAGGCAAACTCCACTCTGTGCTCCCCGGCTGTTAGGAAGACCGCTCTGAAAGTATAATCGGCCCGGTAGATTTTATCTAACTTACCGTCTACGTAAACGCTCCAGTCCGGATAAAAATTGTCGGTGAAAACCAAAAAACCGGGCTGGGATAACCTGGCTTTGACGGCAACCGTATTGGGGGCATACGCCATAATTTCAGCTTCTCCTATTAGACTATCGGAACTTAAGCCGGCTTTGGGGTCTTCTTCCAAAATTACTTCTTTACCAGGGTCAAATTCTGTCTTTCGCAGAGTGTCTATAATCTGGCTGGATTCGGATATTACTCGATATTTTGAAACCAAAAACGCCCGGGGCAGGGCTCTGGTATTCTCATATATCCTTAAATTTCCCTGATGAACCAGCTTGAAGTCCGGCAGAGCTATCGGATTTTGGGTAATCACATATTTTGCTCCCACTAAATTTAAGAAATTGGGAAAAGCCAGATTGTGGAAATCCACCATCCTTTTCTGACCGGCACCGATGAATTCGTTGTATCTTTGCAACTGGTTGCCGTGCTCACCCGCGATATTATCGATTTTGTACAACATCAGGTAGTTGTCATTTCTGTATTGATAAGGCAAAACCCTGAATTTTCCCGGCTGTTTTTCCAGATAATTGACGATTTCATCTTTATAGAAAACTTCCTCAGGTGGTGGTATGGTCTTGACAAATTTGTTGTCAATCAGCCACAAATCCGCTACCAAAAGTACCGCAGTGATACTGCCTACCAGAATTAAAGGGATGAGCCGCTTCTGAAGCAAATAGAGCAGAAAGATAAAGGCCGTTATGAACAGGAAAAATTTAAAACTTCCTCCCACAAAATCGCTGTAATTATTTTCCAGACGGGTCAGATTCTGGGGTTGCCGGTCTACCAGTCCCCCCAGCATAGATATGAATGTGTCCTTGGAACCGGCGATGATAAGACACAGGAGTAGCACCACTCCGCATAGAATCCACAAGGGACGCAGAACTTTGGGGTTTGACTCCGGGTTTCTTAATTTGTCGATTAAACTCTGCAAACCGATACTGGCTAAAACTATCAAAGAAAAGGAGACTACGAAAAACGCCAGCGATGGCGCTCTGAATTTTTTGAATCCCGGAATTAGATTGTAATATATTTTATACAAAAAAGTGTGTCCCCCAAAAGCAACCGTCAGGGCTAACAGGGAAACTACAGTGAAAAAAAGAACCGTCTTATTCTTACGGGAAAAAATCAGCGCCAACACCGCTAAGAAAAAGGGGATTGCTCCCAGATATTCAGTATGCAGTTTAAAAGGATTTCTTCCCCAGTAATTATCCAAAATCCCGGAAAAAGTCGGGATAAACAGATTGATAACCTCTTCGGGATTCAAAGCCCAGGAGGTGGCGAATTCATACCCTCTCCCTTCGGCACCTCCTCGGGGAGAATGAGGTATGTAGGTATAAAAGGGTAAATATAAGATGGCGGTCAGTAAAAATCCCAGGACGATAACCAGAACAAAATAGCCGAGCAGTTTTCCTGCCAAAAGGAAACTCTTCTGCTCTTTATAAACGAAATAAAGTCTGAAAATAAAATAAAAGAAGACCGTGGCCAGCAGATAATAATTGAGCTGGACGTGGGGAACTAACAGAATGAACCCCAAAATCAGACCGGCTACGAGAAAATAAACCAACTTTTTTTTCTCGGTGGCGATATGAATAATCCAGAGCATGGCCGGTAAAAAAGAAATGATAGCCATTCTTCCTTCGTGTCCGGCGTAAACTAAGGAGACCAGAAAGCCGGTAAACATATAGGCCATTCCCCCCAGAAAGCGGGGCCAGAATGATAATTTTAGCTGCTTCAAAAACAGATAAGTGAATACTCCGGCTAACCAGACCTGGATGATGTATAAATAGGCAGTATAAACATGCACCGGGAGAAGCCAGCGTAATATCCAGGAAATCGGATAATACAGGTCTCCGACGTTGGCGTAGAGTGGAATCCCTCCGTAAAGATACGGAATCCACATGGGAATTTCCCCCAATTCAGCCAGGTGAGTTTTGAAAAAATCCCGGGACATATAGGCGCCGGCCAGAAAGTCAGTGCCGAAGACCATTTTGGCGGGGGATAAAATCTTGTGGAAAAAAATTAGGGCTAGAGCCAAATAGATGAAAATGACCACCAGGTTATTTTCCAACCAGGCCGGGGTTTTGAAAAAATCGGCAGATACTTCTACTTGTTCCGATTTATGTTTCTGTTTCAATCTTCTCCTTTTAATTAGTCATCAGGCACAGTTTTTTCGCGAACAAATGAAAACAAAATTATAGGTAAACTGCAAGGGAATCAACTTCAAAATCAACAGTTTTAATTTTCTCCATTTAGGCCTGACCGCATCATCCTTGGTCACTCTTTCGACTTGCAACCCATTTTTTTCAAAAAATTGAGTCCACTCTTTCTTAGAACGCAGAGTTTCTCTAAATTCTTTCTGCCAGGTGCCGAATTTACCGGTCAAGATTACTTTATAGTTAAACTTGGAATTGGGAACTATGATGACAAACTGGGCCTCTTTTTTCCCCACTCGCAGCATATCCCTGATTGCTTTTTCCTGCTCGGTAAAATGTTCCAAGCTACCCAGACAAGTGACATAATCAAAGTAATCCGATTTGAAGGGTAGATTTTCCCCTTCACCCACGCAGACACAAGTGTTATCTCCTAAAATTTTGTGAGCAATCTTAATCCCCTCAAAACTTAGATCGACTCCGCTGACCTCTAAACCGGAGTCCGAAGCATTTTTCAAAAAATACCCGTTTCCGCAGGCAATATCTAATAGCTTCCCCCGGGGGTTAGAGAGTTTAAGAAATTTAATCTGGTCATAAGAGGAGAGAGGCAGAAACTCTTTTTCTTTGGCAAAATATTCTTCGTAATGTTGTTTAATTTCTGCATCCATAAAATTATTTTAGCGGTTGTAATTTAAAAATTATGGTTTCCACCGGCAGATACCACATAAACATCCTTTCATACAGATTGGGAAATAAATTTACTACCGGATCTACTATAAAATTTAATAGCTTGAATCTTCCGCAGGTAAATATAAGTTTTCGGCTCAGAATTCTGAAACTGGCAGAGGTGTAAAAATCATATTCATCCCCTTTGGCAAAATACCTCATGGAATCATAACCGAAAAATCTCTTATGGGTCGGGTCAGTATAAGCCAAAATGCTGGTGCAATGAGGCACATCCAGATGAATGACCCCTTGAGGTTTGGTAATGCGGTGAAATTCTTCCATTATCTGCAGGTAATTTTGGATATGCTCCAGGACCGATTTACAATACACGTAATCAAAATGGTTGTTTTTAAAAGGCAGCGGCTCCTCCAGGTTACAGACCACATCCACGCCCGGTAATTTCGCCATATCGATGTTGATATGACCCGGCTTTATATCTCTTCCGCACCCCACGTTTAATTTCATTTGATTTTTACCGCCACCGCTGCTAAAATTAATTCGCAGACCATCACCCAAATTCTGGACAATAAACTAATCCCCAGAGCTATGGGCAAAGGTATAAGAGTCTTTAAAAGCAAAGCCAAAACCCCTTCTCTGACTCCCATTCCCCCTGGAGCGAACAATACCAAAAACCCGATGGTCCAGGAGATGACATGCGACCCGGCCATAGCCATAAATAAATTTAAGGGGGTGCTATAAATAGAATTTAACAAAAGAAAAAAAGCGGTTCCCTGGATTATCCAGGCCGCGAAGAAAACTCCCAGTAAAAGCAGAACATCTCTCCACTTTAAATCGATTTCATAATCAGCCAATTTGAAAAATCTGCCCAAAAATCCCACCAGACCTTTGATAAATTTGGGGTGGAAAGATATTAGCAAGACCAAAGCTAAAATCAGTGAGACGACTTTATAATTTTCATACGTCTCCGCCAGAAATTTCGGCCGCCAGCCGCTGAAAAAAATCAGAAAGTAGAAAATTAAGGCGGTGAAGAGGACAAATTGAGTTTCGATTAAGGACCCGATGACAACTTTAGTTTTCGAAATGTTTTCCTTCTCCATTAAATAAACCCTGCTCACGGTCTGCCATATTCCACCTGGAATATACTTGGCCAGCTGGGATTTGGCAATAATTTTCATGGATTTCTTAAAAGAGAGCTTCTCACCCATATTTCTCATAATCAAAAACCAGCTGTAGCTACCTAAAAAAAAATTTATGAAAAGTAAAATTATCGATGATAGAAGATAAAAATAATTAAACTTTATATTTTGCCAGGGAATCTGCTTCCAATTCAGAAACAGGTTTTTGGCTAAGAAGAAAAATATGAGTACGACTACCACATAGCTAAGAATAACTTTAAATTTTTTAAAAAAACTTTTGTTCATATTTTGCTGAATATATAGCTCCTGTCGGGGGTTGTCAATCCTAAACCTATTTTTAGCGATTTTCTGCTTGACAAATGGGGTAAAATAGTTATATATTTCCTATCGTCGAGGGTAGTACCGCTAACTTAAAAAAATTAAATAAGGAGGCCCGTATGTCAAACCTTATAACGCATAAGAGGGGGATATTTATTGTTTTTTTTATGGTCTGGTTGACTTCGTCTTTAATCGCCGCTCCACCTACTTTTGTTCATGTAAAATACAATACCGGAGTGGAACCAGCCAGATTAGCTTTAGGTGATTTGGAGAAGGATGGAGACTTAGATTTGGTGGTCTGTAATATTGCCTCGGATGATATTAATATCTTCCAGAATGACGGGACGGGGACTTTTTCTTTGGCAACGACCTTTACCCCGGCTTTCAGACCATTTGCCCCGGTCTTAGCAGACATTGATAATGACACTCACTTAGATTTAAGTTTTTCCAATTGGATTGCAGGCATGGTCACGGTCATGAAAAATAACGGAGATGGAACATTTGGCACTCCCGCCTACTATGCGGTGGGAGGGATGCCCCATTCACTTTTCGCAGCTGATTTGGAAAAAGATGGAGACCTGGATTTAATCACGGCTAACTGGGAAGCCGAAGATTCGGTTGCCATTTTAACTAATAATGGTGATGGTAGCTTTGCTCCTGTTGTAAAATTAGGGAGCGGTATTTATCCATCTCAAGCTATTGCAGTGGATGTGGATAATGATACCGATTTAGATATTGCTTCTGCTAACAGAGGCACTAACGATGTTTGGATATTTAAAAACAATGGAGACGGAACTTTTGCTTCTCCTCAGAGTTATTCAGGTTCGGTTGGAGCTCACTCTGCCACGGCCGGAGATATAAATCTGGATGGTTTTTCAGATCTGTTAGTTTCTGATTTTGATAATACTAAAATTTCGGTTTTTAACAACGCTGGAGACGGAAGTTTTATTTCTCCTACTCACTATACTTCCAACGACCGTCCTGCACAAGTGGCTGTGGGAGATTTTGACCTAGATGGTGATTTAGATTTGGCGGCTGCAAACTTCTTTGGAGGCAACTTTTCTTATTATGAAAATTTGGGAAATGGGGCCTTTAAAGCAAAAGTTGATTATACTAGCGGTGCTGGATGTGCAGACATTATCTTCGGCGATTTGAATAATGACGGTAAATTAGATGTGGTGACTGCCAATGATTACGAAAATACCATTTCTGTCTTTTTGACTCTCTGCTTTAACCGCATAAGAGGTGATTTAAACCTAAACGGCACTGTTGTGATTCCTGATTTAATTTATTTAGTAAATTATATATTTAAAGGAGGAACGCCTCCCTTAGGCTTCTGTATAGCTGATGTAAACAATGATAATAAAACAGATTTAGGGGATATAATTTATATAGTGAATTATCTTTTTAAAGACGGACCTGCTCCCTCAACAGAGCCTTGTTGTATCTAAAACTATGAGATAACAAACATATTTAAGTATAATTTTTGCTAACTGACTGAATTTGACTTAGTAGTAAATGTAATTAGTGTATCCGCCTTTATAATATTACTTTAAAAGCAACATCTTTTTAGCTTCTTTTTGCTCTCCGGCTTCCAACAGATAGAAATAAACCCCCCCACTGGAAACAATTTCTCATTCTTATCTTTCCCATCCACAATTAAAGATTTAAAAAGGAAGAAAGAATGATTTAAACTATTAGATAACCTGAAATTTTTTCATATCTGAGTAAATCTTGGATCCTTTTCTATTATAACAAAGCAAAGCTCTCTTCCCCCAAGTCAATAAGATTCTAATTTTGTTTAGAGTGTATAGCCGATACTCGGCTACACAACTTCAAAGTCTGCTCAAAAACTAAAGCTGCCAGTAAGCGAAGAATTAATGGTCTTATTTCTTCTTTTTCGCAGTTCCGGCAGCTAAAACAGTAATTTGCTTTTGATAAGGTAGTTCTCGCCTCAGGCTTATACCCATACCGGGAGTGAAGCGTTGATAACGAATCGCTCGGCGGGCACCTTTGGCACCGGTCTTTATCTCCAAGCGTTTGGCGGCTATGGCATCACCTTTCATACTAAAAGTTTCATGCGACCCGCTTTCCGGGTTAAAGAAACCTATATACCCACCCGGGTTAACACCAAAGGATTTCAAAGTTTTCCCATTATGTATTCTTCCCAAAAAGTCATTGCGACCGCCGAGCTCTTCACTTCCCGTAAAGTAAAGCGGCAATAAAAAATTAGAGACTTCTATTCCGTCAATTTTGTAGGTCTCTGCTTGAACCGCATCACACATTTCATACCAATGGAATACATATTTATTGGGATTGGTGGGATGGGGACCTTGTACCAGAAGATTTACTTCTGGATCTGCTATTAGCTCCAAGGCTTCATGGGATAAGGTAACGCTCCAATTTTCGCCTACAGCTTCAGAAATTTCGGTAAATACGAAACCAAATGGTATTCCTCGGTTATTGGCATCATGATAACCTAAAGCTCCTGGAACATCGGTTTTATCCCACAAGTAAATAACTGCATCACCTCGCATGTCAGCTGGGTCTTGCTTGCTGGGCTTCTTACCACTTCTCCCTTCCAGCCTTAATCTGGCTCCTAAGCTCCAATAGGGCTCGAAATCCTCCTCGATTTGCTGATTAATGGCCCGAATGGCGACCTGCAATTCCTCGTCGCTTATTTGAGCATTAGCATGGTTGATTATTGAAATAATCATGCCTTGCCTCCTTTCAAGGTCAAAGGTTGGTTTTTATTATTACCTCACTTTTACTTAGTAAGTTCGTGGCTTTTATTAAAATTAAATCTGAGTGATAATATATAGTAATCTTACTTCAAAAGCAACATCTTTTTGGCTTCTTTTTGCTCCCCGGCTTCCAGCAGATAGAAATAGATTCCTGTGGACACAGTCTGGCCTCTTTCATTTTTCCCATCCCAGGTTACCTGATAAATTCCCGGCGCCTGGTTTTGCCGGACTAAGGTTTTTACTAACTCCCCTTTGATGTTATAGACTTTAAGTGAAGTAGAAATCTGATTACTTGAGGAATTGGCAGCTTTCAAATGGTACTTTATTACTGTAGTAGCATTGAACGGATTCGGATAATTTTGCTCTAATTCAAACGATTTGGGGATAGCGCTGGAAATAGACTTGGGAGGTTTCACTTCGGTTCCCTTGTAAACATAAATATTGGCGTAGATATCGAATCCCAGACCGGGGTTGCGGTTATCCGACCAGACAAAGTAGGTGTAATCGGAAGCAAAGCCGCAGGCCGGCGAAAACTGCAGAGCAGTTCCCAAATCCTGATTCACTTTAAAATCCGGACCCATAGAATCATTGGAAGAGTAGAAAAATTGCCCCCAGATATCCGAATGCCCCAACCGGCTGTCCTCCCAGGTTACCAGCAAAGTCTGGTTTTTGTCTAAGGCAATTTTGGGAGCAAAAGGATTTACTGCGACTGTATCGGAAATAATAAGATTAGGGTTTACTGCCTGTCTGGAGGCATCATATCTCTGAGCTAAAATGAAATCCCCGGCCCCCCGGGTTTCCAGCCAAGAGACCGCAAATTCACCGGTTACGGTTCGGGCTATATCCGGTTTGATTTGGGTGGTGTTGCTGCTGTCAGATTGAACTCTTAAATTTGTCCCCAGCAGATTTCCGCTGGAATCAAAGGCCTGCATATAAATATGCCCCTGACTGTCACGATAATCTTCCCAGACCACCACAAAGTTCCCCAGACTATCGGAAGCTACTTGAGGGGAAAAATGGTCATTGGGAGTAACATCATCATTGACTTTGAAATTGCTGCCGACGTTGGCACCTAAGCTGGTATATCTCTGACCGTAGATATTAAAATTTCCATCCCGGTTATCCGACCAGACCGCTACGAATTTTCCGGTTTTGGAGGCCGAGACAGAAGGATGCTGATGGATGTTTGTAGAAGTATCTTGGTTTATTTTGATATTTCCCAGGGGAAGTAAAAAGTTGTAAAACTGCCCATAGATATTAGCACCATTTCTGAAATCCTGCCACACTATGAAAAGAGTATTTTTATCGTCTGTGGCAATATCCGGATTTATTTGAGGTAAAATTGAAGTGTCGTCGCTGACTTTCATTTCAGGGATAACAAAATTTCCCAGCTGGTCTATTTGCCTAAAGAAAATATCGGCATTGCCGGACCGGAAATCTTCCCACACCACAAAGCTTTCTCTTTTGGAATTTACGGCTAAAGAAGGAGTTTTCTGCTGAGCACCGGTGAGATCCAGATTGGCTTTGAAATTATTTCCTTTCTTGGTTCCGGCCACTGTCAATCTTTGTAAGTAAATATCATAGTTTCTGTTTCTGTAATCCATCCAGCCGGCTACTAAATCACCGGTATTGGGCTGAAACAAAGAGGGTGAATGTCGTTCTCGGAGTAAACCCAGGTCGCTGATTTGAGTATTGGTTCCCAAAGCATTCCCCATCGTATCATACCTTTGAATATAAATCGCCGGTGCTGAACGATAATCAGTCCAGCTTATGATAAAATTCCCTAAAGAGTCGGTATCAATGGATGGTTCCCATTGCGGGTCAATCCCGGCATCCGAGTTGACTTTGACTGCCGAACCCTGTAAAGCACCCCCGCTGTCGGCTCTTTGAAAATAAATATCCGGATTTCCGTTTGTCATATCCACCCAGCTAAAAATTATTTTCCCGTCATAAGTTTTTTTGACATCCGGCTGATATTGGTCTTCCGAGCCGGCATCCAGATTGGCTTGGGTATTGCTGTCTTGGGCAACTCCAGCCGAGTCATACCTTTGAAAATAAATATCTCCATCAATGTTTCTATAATCTTCCCAGGCAATCACAAAATCACCATTCCCGTCAGTGGAAATCGCCGGATATAAATGAGGAAACAACCCCGCATCCGTGCTCACCTGAAAATTACTTCCTAAAGCAGACCCGGAGCTGTCATATCTTTGGGCAAAAATGCTGTAGCCGAAACGAACATCTTCCCAGGTGATGATGAAACTTCCGCTGGGAGCAACCGTCACTGCCGGTGCATAGGCGGAATTATTGGGACCGGAATTCACTTTAAAATTTGAGCCGATTTTGCTCAAATTATTGTCCAACCTCTGGGCTTTAATCTCCAGATTTTTTCCGTCCACCCAGGTTACCACCACTTTTCCGGTAGGAGAAACATCTGCTGAAGCCAGAAACTGGTCAGCCGGAACGGTCTCATCATTGACTTTTAGAGTGGAAAGAATGGGAGTGCCGGATGAATCAAATTTCTGGGCCAAAATATCCAAGTCTCCGTTCCGCTCATCCTCCCAGACTGCTAAAAAAGATTTGTCCGGGAAAATTATCACATCCGGAGAACCCTGAAAAAAAGTAGCCGGAAAAGTATCGGAGTTAACTTTCAAATCTGTGTAAGCAGAATGCGGATTCCAGGGGTCTGAATAGAAACTTGAGTAAAAAGGATTAGACTGGATTTCGGCTGGGAAATTTTTGTGGTAAAAATCCCTTTCTAAACGGAAAGAAATATCCGGTAATCCTAACGCTCCTCTGGAATTTTTGAGCTTCTGATAATATTCTGAAAATTTTGAGAATTGGGTTTCACTTCCGTTGGAAAAATTAAAAAGCAAGAATAAAAGAGGAATAATACTTGAAATTTTAATCTTGTTCATTTACTTCCTTCTTCCCTGTCAAGCCCTGTCTTTACTATGGCTTCTCCCTCCTCTAAGCCGTAAAATAGTCATATTTCTTGTTATGTCAATAGCATTTTTTCTGTAAATGAGGATTTATCCTCTCACCTGTAGGGAAGGTTGGGGAGTGGCCAGCATTTGTTCCCTCTCCTTTAAGGGGAGGGGTTAGTCAACTATTAAGTGGGTAGGTCAAGGTCTCCCGACCTTGACATTCAAATAGGGCTGGTCTGGAGACCCGACCCTACCCCTAAGAGAAAAAGAGTTCAATCCCCTCTCCTTTAAGAAGAGGTTCATCTCAAGTGTAAACGAGAGAGCCAGGGTGGGGCTTGTCCCGAGCCTTGTCGAGGGGTCAGTTAGCAACGAAGCTCAATTTTTCTTAACAATCTCTGTTTTCGGTAATACAAGCTCTCTAAATGAAAGTTCCTGTTAATGGAAGCATCCACATTCGAAATTGCTTTTTCAACCAAACCTATAGCTTTTCTGTAATCTTTTAACTTATGCTCATAAAGTTTAGCCAATTCCAGGTAAGGCTCCAAGCGAAAGCCGGAATTTTCCAGCAGGAGATTGTGCCAGAGCTTTTCGGCTTTGTCCCATTCCGCTAATTTTTTATAAATTCTTCCCAGATGTAAATTGACCTCGGTATAAATTTCCTCTCTTGAATTTTTCTGCACCGCTTTTTCTCCGCAAGTTTTGGCTCTGGCTAAATCTCCGGTATAAAAATAATGTCTGCTCAAACAAACCCAGTCTTCGGAATGTAAAACTTCTAACTTCTCCGGCTCCTGCAAAATTTTCCCCAGCTGTGCCAGAAGACCCACCATGGCTAAAATATCATATCGGTTATGCTCCAGCACCAGTTTCAACTGTTCGGCTTTTCCGTCTTTCAGATAATCAAAATAAACCTGCGGGATTAGATAACCGGGAATGTCTTCCAATCTTTCAACTCCCAAAATTTCCCTTTCCAAATTCAAAAGTGAGCAGTCTTTTAACCTTTTCTTCCAGAATCTTCTTGAGGGAAATAGTAAATCCAGATGGCTCTGCAGTCCGAAATTCGGTTTGATTCTCTGCAGTATGAAGCGGCCGTTCAAAATCGGGATATCGTATCCCTTGCCGTTGAAGGTGACTAAATTTTCATAGTCCTGCACAAACCCGGTCAGATCCGAAAGCATGGCTTTTTCTTTGCTATAATCCGGCATAAAAAACTGACTCAGGCGGAATTTTCCGTCATGAAAAAACCCTATACCGACTAAGAAAGGATAAGTCCCGGACCCACCCGATAGGCCGGTAGTCTCGATATCTAAGAATATTGTCTTGTTGAGATTCAGATTCGGAATAGGATTTGCAAGTGAAAGCTGGGAGAAAATCTCCGGTTCGATTTCTAAAATTTCATTTAAATAAATTTTCCCGGCCCGGTAATTTTCTTTATAGTTCTTTTCAATCAGCAGGTATTCGCCGAAATTATTCGATACTTTTTTCCCTTCTAAAAATTCAGTCAAAGAATTATCCCAGGATTCAGAACTTTTTGGCGAAGCTTTAAATCGGTTTAGTTTATCCCAGTACTGTAATCTGTCAGAGAGGTTCATAATACCGGTTCCAGAATCACGAAACCACGAAATTTGTTATCTTTCTTTCGTGCCCATCGTGACTTTTTCATGTCTTCGTGATTCAGAATTTCCTCCCTTTCATACCTTCGTGTTTCAGAATCTCAATTTACCAACCTCTTAACCTCCAATTTCTTTGCACCAAAATTTACCAACAAGCCTGTTTTGTATCCACTGGCTTTCAAATAAGACAAGGTTTGAACGAAATCCTCCGGATCAAAATCCGATTTAGCTTTAACTTCCAGCATAACATTATTTATCACAAAATCAATTCTTTTTCTTCCCAATTTCGAACCTTTATAATGAACATCTATCCAGACCTCCCGACTGAATTCTAAATTAAGACCCAAAAGCTCTTTTGCCAAAGCCCTTTGATAGAAAATTTCATCGAAGCCCGGTCCCAAGTTTTTGTGCACCTCTAAGCAGGCTGAAATTATTTTGGCAGTGGAATCACCGAAATTATAACCTTTCTTCGATTTGAAATTTTCTGCCATGGATTTACAAGTTCTGAATCACGGAAAGCACGAATTCTTCGAAATATCCTTATCTTTCTTCCGTGCTTTTCGTGATGGACTCTTTCGTGTCTCCGTGATTCAAAATTTTCTTGCTTTCTTGGTGTCTTCCTGTTTCAGGACCCCATTTTTTCCAACACCTTCCCAATTTTATCTTTTACAAATGGATGCGTTTCACTTTTTTTCAAATTTGTCAAAGTTACCGCAATTTTGGGATTATTATAATTTCCCAAGGCCTCAACTGCAACTCCTTTCGTCATCCAGTCCGGACTTTTCAATAAATCCAGTAGAATCGGCAATACCTGTGGCTCTTTTATTTTTCCCAACGCTTCGATGGCCAGGTAATAAGAATTGGGCTTTTCAGTGGTGACGCTGTCACTCCAGTCATCCAGCAGTTGAATTAAGGCAGGAATCGCACCCTTGCCTATTTTGACCAATGATTCCATTGCCACCATTCGAACTGAAAAATGTTTATCCGAGAGAGCCGAAATCAGATAGGGAATTCCTCTTTTATCATTTAATTCTCCCAAAGCATAGGCAGCCGCTTTTCGCGGGACTTCTATGGAATCTTTTAAAATTTCGACGACAGAATTAAAAGCCGTGGTATCTTTTGCATTACCTAAAGCCGTGGTAGCATAATTTCTAATTTGATAATCCGAATGATTCAAAATTTTTATCAAGTCAGGCACAGCTCTCTTATCTTTAATTTCAGCCAGGCATCTGCAACTGATCCGGATTTGCCAGATGTCATCGGTTTGCAGGGCTTGAATTAACTGGGAAGTAGCTACCTCACCGATGCCCTTGAAAAGTTCAATTAAAGTATTTATATCTCTGGCATCCCGGTTGGACAATTTGGGAATCAGGTAAGGCACCGCCTTTTCCTTCATTTCAATCAACTGCTTTCTGGCCGGACCTTCCAGATCTGCAAATTTGATGAAACCAGACGAGGAAATAATGAAAAGCGAATCCACTAATTGTTTTAAGGAATCTGATTGAGTCGAATTTTGAGACCTGCCTTGATTGACTCCCAAAAATATTTGAAGTATTACAGACAAACTTGTTAACAAAACTGTTTTTTTTCTCTTAAATCTCATTTTTTCGTGTCTTTCGTTAATTCCCTCTCCTTTAAGGGGAGGGTAGGGAGGGGTCAGTTTTCATCTCCAAATCCAATCCTATCCCCCATTTCGAATCAATCGACCACCAGCAGCTATCACAACCATTCCCGTCATATTTGTCTTTACCGAGCATATCTATAAAAATTCCGATTGAGCCATATTCTCTTCGGGGATTCCCATACCCTTGTGTATTGGTTTTTGATTTCACATAGTATCCGTCATCACCGGCCTGGTCGATAAAAATTCCAATCCCGTTGGCATTTCCTGCACCTTGAGACAAATCGTTAGAGTAATAATTATCATTGCCGGAATTATCCAGCAAAATCCCGCAAGCCCAGTCATGCCCACAACCTTGCGAGACTCCTTTAGAGGAGTAAATATCATCTCCTGCTCCATCAATCAGCGTGCCCAGAGTCATATGCGTGGCAGAACCCTGAGCATACTGAAAGGCCTGGTAAAAATCATTCCCCTCTTTGTCGTATAGACACCCCCAGCCCCACCAGTAGGAAGCACCTTGTCCGAAAATATCTGTGACATAGCCGTCATTTCCGGAATAATCTAAAAGCAAGCCCACTCCGCCGGACATATAGGGTCTGATGCCGTAGGAGAACCCCTGCGACAATGAAAGGTAATGCTCTTTGTATCTTAAAATATCTTTGTATTTTCCTCCGGCGAAATATTGGTCGTTGCCAGATTTGTCTATCAAACTTCCGAACCCAGCCACTCCTCCGAAACCTTGGGCTTGCAAAGCACCGTTGTAATTATCCGCTCCGTCCAAATCTGCCAAAATTCCGATTCCCCAGGCGCCGGCACCTTGAGTAAAAGTATCTCCGAAATATTTGTCATTCCCTTTTTTATCTAACAAAATTCCTACCCCGAATAGACCTGACCCCAAGCAGAAATTTTTCCCTAAATAAGTATCATCCCCTTCTTCGTCTATTAAGATTCCAGTTCCGAAAAATCCGGAGCCGAAGCAAAAATCGGTCAGTGCCTTGTAAGTGTCGTTGCCTGCTAAATCGATTATGACCTGGGTGGAGACAGTGGAGTCGTAGGATAATTCATAAATGTCATCTCCGCCTAAATCTATTATTAAAGCCGGCGAGCCGGTGTAATGTGAAGAACCTTTGCCACCAATAATAAATTCTCCCATGGCTGTTTTTTGCGACCAGATGATGTCATTTTTCTTAGATTTCTTGGGAAGTTTAAAAGAGTTGGCGTCCTTGGCCAGTGCTTCAAGGGTCTCGGCTAAGGCAATAATATGTGGAACTTCAATATAAAGTTTTTCATAATCAATAGCGGATGCTAAAGGAATTAATTGTTTAGATAATTCTTCCTCCAATTTTTGCTGTTGGTCCAATTGTTCTGCTGATTTAAATTCATCCTGAACATCTTCTAAAATTATAGGAAGTACTTTTTCTTTGATGGAATGAACTTTTGAATAGAATTGAGATAAATAATTCCTCTGGAATTTCTTATTTTTCACTATCACAACATTAAATGCTTGATTAACCAAGTTATTTTGAACTCCTAACCAAAACTGAAAGTTTCCTAAAGCATTCCTCATACTTTCTTTAAGAACTTTATTATTAATACCATAGAACTCAAGATTTTCTATAATGATAGTGTCATTACTATCCATTTTCTGGTTTAAAAATCCAAAAGCTTGAGAAATAACATGAGAAACATTGAAAGAATCCTGAAATTTTTGAGCTAAATCCCGAGCAGTTGAAATCATCTTCAAATTATCTTTCATCAAAGAATCAATAATCGAAAGCCGAAAACTATCCACCTCCACATAATCATTCCTCAAACTCAAATCCTCTTTAGTCAGCTTCATACATTTCAAAGCCAGAGAAAGAGCAGAATCAAGTTTATTCTGTTCAAATTGGGAAAAAGAAATTTCACAGCAGATGAAACAGATTAAGCAGAATAGAATCAAGATAATTTTTCCCATAACCAAACCAAGCTACAATATCCTCAGTGAAGTTGTCAATCACATTTTTTGAAATTCCCTCTCCTTTTAGGGGTTCACCCTGAAGGGAGGGTTAGGGAGGGGTCAGTATTCTGAATTTGCGATTGAGGATAGAGTGCTACAGAAACACGAAGACACGAAAATTAACCATCAACTTTCGTGCCTTTCGCGCTTTCGTGATTCTAAATCTCTTACATCAGATTATACTTCGCCATCCGGTCTCGCAAAGTATTGCGGGAGAGACCCATCATCTTAGAAGATTTCAGCTGGTTCCCTTTATTATGCTTCAAAATCTTCTCCAGCACCGCTTTCTCCAATGCCGCCAGAAGATGCTCATAAATAAACCCCTGCGAATTATTAATCACTCTGGCAAAAATCGGCTCCAGAACTTCGGCAAAAATTTTATAGTAATCATTCTGCACTTTTTCATAATCAAAAGAAACCCTCTCTTTGGTATCCGAGAAAATCGGAAAATGCTCCGGCAAAAGAATTTCACCTTTAGCCATCACCACCGCGGTATGAATATTGTTTTCCAATTCTTTCACGTTTCCGGGCCAGGGGTATTTCACCAGAAGCTCCACAGCATCCCGGGAAATCGATTTAATCTCTTTTTGGTTAACTCTTGCAAATCTTATTAAAAAATAACTGGCCAAAAGCGGAATATCGGTTTTTCTTTCTCTTAAGGGAGGCAAAAAAATGGAAACAACTTTCAGGCGGTAAAACAAATCCACCCTGAATTTTCCGTCTTTGATTAAATCCACCAGGGATTTGCTGGAGGAGGCGATGATGCGGACGTCTGCTTTGATGGCTTCGTTTCCCCCGTTCCTTTCGAACTCCTGCTCATTTAAAATTCTCAAGATTCTGTTTTGAATTGAGACCGAAGTGTCCGCAATTTCATCTAAGAAAATAGTGCCTCCCTGGGCCTGTTCGAATTTTCCTATTTTGCGGGAATAAGCGGAAGCCGAAGCTCCTTTTTCATGACCGAATAACTCCGATTCTAAAACTACTTCCGGCAGAGAAGAGCAGTTGATAGTCACAAACGGTTTCTCCCGGCGGTTGGAATTGTGGTAGATGGCTTTGGCTACTAATTCTTTTCCGGTACCGGATTCACCCAAAATTAAGATGGTGGTATCGGTCTTGGCTAATTGTCCGATTAATTTGGCGATTTCAACCACTTCCGGCGATTTTCCGATTATTTCATCCGCTTCCAGAGTGCTCTCAAGGGTCTTGGTGTAATTGCCGCCGGAGGAACCATGGTCCGACAGGGCTTTCTTTATTTCACCGGATAACTTTTCCAAGGAAAAGGGCTTGGTGATAAACTCATAAGCCCCTTCTTTCATGGCATCGATGGCGGTCTGGGTGGAAATGTACCCCGTCAGTATTATGACGGGCAATTTGGTATTCTGCTCTTTGATTTTCTTCAAAACTTCCAGTCCCGATAAATCGGGAAGATTGACGTCCAGAAGGACCAAATCCGGTTTAATCTGGGGAATGGAAGCTAAAGCTTTCTCCCCTTCGGTAAAGGCGTAAAACTGGTAATCCCGGTTGAAAAACTGGGATATGTTTTTAGCTATTTCCTGGTCGTCTTCGATTAGGCATATATTGTGCATTGGACCCTTTTTTCTCTTTACTATTTAATCGGAAAATTTCCAGATTATATGAGAAGAATAATGAGTTGAAAAATCATTTTCTTTAGTCTACTGCATAGACTATGACAGTAGTCTATGAGCCAAAAGTGAAGCATTTTGCAACTTGTAAAGTGAGGGAATCTCCCCATTCTCAGAGAGAAACTTAATTTTGGCAAAATGAACAAGGTTTATCCCAGGGCTATAAGTGGCTGATTTTAAAGCCCTTTTAACCCAGCTTGGTAAATTTTAACCTTAATAATCGATCAAGTTTTAGCTTAACTCATGTGGAAATTAAAGAATTTTCAACCATTTACTTCAGTCAGGAACCGTCAGCAGTTTTTACTTTGCCATAAAAAAGTTGAGCCCCGCAAAAGGGGCTCAACTTGGACCGAAATGAAAAAAAAGGGGGTTTACCTTAATTGAAAACCGCTTTGTCGAAAAAGCGCTGCTTGACCGATTTTACCAGAATCTTGAAGTCCTGCTTGAGGCTGTAATTATAGACATATTTTAAGTCCCAGAAGAGTTTCCTCTTTTTATCTTCTTTTTTGCTTTCGGTCAGATTCGCAAGTTTAGCCAGACCGGTTAAACCCGGCTTGACTTTCAACCGCATCTTGTAATTGTCATACTTCCGGTAGAGCTTTTCGGCCGCGTGATAAGTTTCCGGTTCCGGGCCCACTAAGCTCATATCCCCTTTAAATACAGTGAGTAATTGGGGCAATCTATCTAAGCTGGTTTTTCGCAGGAATCGGCTCATCCAATAAACATAAGGCTGGTTTTGGTAGAAATCAAAGCTCAATTCGCTGGATTTTGGCTCCGGAATAACGGTTCTGAATCTGTATAATATGAAGGGATTCCCCAGGTAATTATCCCTTCTGCGGTCTTTCTGCCGGCTGTCATATTTGAAACGGATGGCTCTTAATCTTCTTCTGCCTTTGCTACGGCGGTCCTGCCCTACTACCAGATGCTTTTCAAATACCGGTCCGCCGCTGATGATTTTTATGAAGAGGGATATAAACAAAATCAGGGGGAGTGTCAGAATCAATCCCATACCGGCCAAAAGAATATCCAAGAGCCTTTTACCCCGGGCGGTTTTGTTTTTCATCCACCATTCCGGCTCATCTTGAATGGTGGCACTTGAGCCGGCAAAAAGATTGTTGGGGTTGGGAAAAAAGGACAACTGTTCATCCGGTTCTCGGGAATTTGTCACCAGTAAATCAGACGGTTGCATCAAAAGTTTATCATTTTCCCAATCTTCTTGATTGATAAAATTCCAACCCATAGCTCCTCCTCCGTCTTTGGCCGGTTTAATTCGCAAAACTTCTGCCAGAATGAATTTTTTTAGGTTTGAGATTTTAAAAAAATAATCCCTTTTGGTCAATTTATATACAGTGTCCAACTTATTGTTATTCATTTGCTTAGTCAGGTTAACTATAGTTTTTGTTTAATATGCAAGCCCTTGGCTGAAAAAGTCATTTAAACAAACTAGGGGAATAAACCCATTTTTTGCAAAGAGATGCAACTTTTTAGCTCACCTTTGCTAAAAGTTTCCTTTTTGTGTTATTTATTGAATACTGACAGTTTTCCCCTCCACCACTATTTAACCTGCCCGACTGGCAGGCGGGTAAGCAGGTATTAAAATACCTGGATGGCAGATTGTCAAGTGCTTTTTTTGATTATAAGAGGAAGCGGATTGCCAGATAAATCACAAGTGTCAGAATTAAAGCCGTCCCAATCAGAAGATTTCTTCTGAAATTGGTCCGGAAAATCAGGGCTTTATACGGAAGCGAAGTGGTATCAGAGGAGACATCTTCCCCATCTAAAAAGCGATAAATAATCTTCATCCCCTCATCCTGGAGGACTTGGAAAGAGGCCTCCGCTAACTTTTTATCCGCAAAAGAAGGGGTGCCGAAATAGCCGAACCCCTGGCCTAATTTCAAAGCCGCATCGGATTTGAGCTGCAGAGGGTTTTCAATCAGGACCGGAGGGAATTGCTGGAAACTTTCTTTGACTAAATCCGGACGGATTTTCAACATCATAGAGGTCTCCCACCAGCCGGCGTGGTAATCATATTTGAGGTTACTAACCTCTTTTTCATCCAGCGGTCTCTGCAGATTGGCTTGAATTTTCTCTATAAATTTTCCGAACAGAAAATCTACCGCGATTTTGCCGGTCAGGGATATCATTTTTATCTTGTATTTTTTGGAAACTTTTTTAGCCGCTTCTTCCAACACTGCAATATGCCCGGCTCCCCCGTGAGCTGAGAATAACACGATGTGCTGGAACCCCCAGTCGGCAATGGATTTGCCGTAATCTTTCAGGACTTCTAAAATGATTTTCTGACGGTGACGAACTGACCCTATGAATTTGAAGACATAGGTTCCTAAATAAAGGGGTGGAATCATAACCACGTTCCAGTCCGGTTTGTTTTGAATCAGCTCTTCGGCCGAGGACTGGGCAAAAAATGAGGCGATGTAAATATCCGTTCCAATCGGCAGGTAAGGAGCATGCTCTTCTAAAGGAGAGATAGTCAGAAAAAACACGGTTTTATTTTGGTCTAATTCCTGCAACTGGACGTAATTGAATTCTTCTAATTTATAAATGGGCATTTTTGATGCTTAAATTATTCTACAAAGTTTAAGTAAATATTTTAAAAAAGCAAGGAGAATGTAACGCCCTATTTTACATAGGGCGTGCGTCCCGTGTAAAACGGGACGTTACAAAATGACCTCATTAATCCAGAGTTTTGAGAATGAGGAGAATGGAGTTAATTTTATAAATAATATTTGAAACTTTTTAAACATTTTTACATATATAAGAGTAGGGATTTAGAGAGGAAAGGTACTCCTTTCAATAAACCATTTCCTACTCACCTATTATCACCCGAGGCGGTCGCCAAAAGCGGCCGCTTTGTTTATGGTGGTAAGTAAACCCTCCCCTATAGGGGAGGGTGGGGGTGGGGTCAGACAATAAATAAAGGCCGACCTCACCCCTACCCTCTCCTTAGAGGAGAGTGGGGAATCTCTGTATTTAATTTTATCCAAGCCGGGGTTTTGCAACCCCGACTCGGTTGGTTGTCCTTTTTATTTTGCCTTATTGAGTTAAAGAACTAAAAACTCAAACTGGTTTATCTTTAAGACCCTTCCGCCTTGGGCAGAAGAGCAGGCGCCATTCCACTCGGTACGCCACGATAAATCGGGGCGATTCGGAGGGCGTTCCTGAAAGGTCGCTTAGGGGTACCCGAAGAGCTTTTTTAAACCTTTGTAAAATCCAGGAAGCTTAATACCTTCCTTACTAAAAAGGACTGAAGTCTGAATACTACAAAAGCTGGAGTGGGCTGAATCACGAAGACACGAAATGCACGAAGGGTTTAATTTAGTTTTCGTTGTTTTCGAGCTTTCGTGATTCTGACCCCTCCCTTCCCTACAGGGGAGGATATGAAATCCACTCAGAATATTCTTGACAGATTGGATTTTTTGGGTAATTTTAATTGACCACAAAGAGAAATTAGGTTGAGATGAAAACGAAAAAAGCCAGCTTCTTTTTATTTGTTTTTCTTTCTTATATTCCTGTTTTGGCACAGGTGGATACGGCTTGGGTGAGAAGGTATAATGGACCTGGAAACCAAGAAGATATACCAGTCGCACTAGCTCTTGATATTAAAGGGAATGTATATGTGACAGGTCGTAGCAGGGGTGATGGGACTAAGAAAAATTTCGATTATGCCACAATAAAATACGCTCCAAACGGAGACACTTTATGGGTTAGGCGGTATAACGGACCTGATGATGGCACGGATGAACCCACAGACTTAGCTGTGGACGATAGTGGAAATGTATATGTTACTGGCAGAAGTGTAGCCCTTTTTAACGGTTTTGATTATGCTACTATCAAGTATGCACCCAACGGAGATACCTTGTGGGTTCGACGCTACAATGGGCCAGTTAACGACTGGGATACGCCTCGTTGTTTGGAAATAGATAAAAATGGAAATGTTGTTGTCACAGGACAAAGTCCCGGAGAGGGGACTTTCAAAGATTTTACTACTATCAAATATGCCCCCCACGGAGATACAGTATGGGTTAGGCGATTCAATTATGCAGGTAGCAGCTGGGATGGCCCAGCTAATTTGACAATCGATGATAGTGGCAATATATATCTTTGCGGCGTGACTGGTCTCTCTGGTTCAGATTCTGGTAATTTCACGACTTTAAAGTATTCTGCTAAGGGAGACCTCCTCTGGTCTAATTCCTACAATAGAGGTGGTAAAGGTCAAGATATGGCCACTGCCTTGACAGTAGATAGGTATGGAAATGTCTATGTCACTGGGGTTACAAACTATTTTAGTAGCAGCCATTTTAGCATTCCAGGTGACTATACTACTATTAAATATGGATCTGACGGAGAAACACTCTGGGTCAGACACTACGGAAGTCCAGAAAGTGATAATGTTTCTGCCATTGCAGTAGACAAAAATGGAAACGTGTATGTAACTGGCAGTAGCCGTACATCAGGAAACATCTGGCCGGATTACCTTACTATCAAGTATAGTCCTGATGGTGAATTCCAATGGGAGCATCGATTTGATGGGCCTAATAGTAGGGATGATGATGCCAAAGCATTGGTAGTGGATAAATTTGGAAATTTGTATGTGACAGGAAAGAGCCGAAGTGATTTTTCTCTTGATTTTGCCACAATTAAATACTCAACTGATGGTGAAATCTTATGGGTAATCCGCTACAACGGTCCTTATGGCTGGGCTGATGGAGCTAATGCGTTAGTAGTCGATGATAGTGGAAATGTTTACGTTTCTGGTTACAGCGTTGGCAATGGAACATGGGACGATTATGCAACCATAAAGTATGTTCAACGCCCCACCAAATCTTCAATGAGTGAAAAGAAATAGATGTATTACAGAAAAATTTAATTCTTGAAAAAATAAAAAAAGGGTGGAGCAAGCTCCATCCCTACGCGTTATGTAATTTTCTATTTAAGGATTAAACCTCTGGGTAACCTCCGCGTCCTCGGACGGTGAATAAACCTTAAAAACATCGGGCCGGAGAGATTCATTTTTTTCCACTTCAATTTCCATTCTCAATTCTTTATTCAGTTTTTTTAACCTTTCAGAATCGCTCTGGGTAAAAATTACATACAGCCCCGGACTCAAAATCAGCTTATACTTTCTTTCATCCGAACCCACTTTAGCCCTTCTGAACCATCTTTCAATTTTGACCGCCACGGTCTCTTTGGACAAAATTCTGCCGGAGCCTTCACAGGTCGGACACAGCTCGGATAAAGCATGCACCAGACTGGGCCGAATTTTTTCACGGGTCATCTGAATCAATCCAAAATCAGAAATCGGCAGAATCGAATTTTTAGCTCGGTCATTCCTGAAAGAATTTTTAAACTCCTCGAACACTCTGCGACGATTCTCTCTGGATTCCATATCGATAAAATCAACCACAATCAATCCCCCGATATCCCGCAACCGAATCTGCCGGGCAATCTCTTTGGCAGATTCGAGATTGGTTCTTAAAACCGTGTCCTCCTGGGAAGACCTTCCCACAAAGCGTCCGGTGTTGACATCGATGGTCACCATGGCTTCGGTCTGGTCAATCACTACGTAGGAGCCTTTTTTAATCCAGACCTTCCGCTCCAGCATCTTGTCAATTTCAGCTTCGATGTTTAGGGCATCGAAGAGCGGAATTTCGGCCTGATAAAACATTATCTTGGAGACCAGAGGACGGGCGAAACTTTTGACATACTTCAGAATTCTTTTATACTCATCTTTGTTGTCCACCCAGACCCGGTCGATATCCGGTGTGAAAAAATCCCGGATGACCCCGAAACTTGCTGACATCTCTTTGTGCAGCAGAACCGGAGCCGGTTTTCGGTCCGCCTGTTTTTTAATCTGGTACCATCTGCGCCAGAGATTTTTCAGGTCGGATTTGAAATCCCGTTTATCCTTCCCCACTCCCACGGTCCGGATAATCACCGCCATGTTGCGGGGTTTGAGTTCGGAAATGATTTTTTTCAGACGTTTCTTCTCGCTCCAATCGGTAATTTTACGCGAGACCGCTATATAATCTTCTCCCGGTGCTAAGACAATGTAGCGGCCCGGTAAAGAGACCTGCGTGGTGACTCGGGCTCCTTTGGTATCGATGGGTTCCCGTACTATCTGAACCAAAATTTCCTGGTCCTTCTTCAGAACATCCTGAATATTCACATGCGGTCTTTTTTTGACGAATTCCACCATCTCATCTTCCATGATTTCGATTTCAAAAAAATCGTTTTCCTGGGGGGCGATGTCGGAAACATGCAGAAAGACGTTTTTGCCGATTCCGATATCCACAAAAGCGGCCTGCATCCCGGGGAAAATCGATTTGACGATTCCCTTGTAGATATCCCCCACCATTCTTTCCTGCTCCGGACGCTCCACCCACAACTCCACTAATTTTTTGTCTTCCAAGAGCGCAATCCGGGTCTCGTACTGGCTGACATTTATGGCAATTTCTTTTTCCATAATTAGATAAATTTTTCTCCTGTTTTTACTTTGTATCCTCTGACAAATTCTTCACCTGAAATAATTTGTTTCCCTTCTAATTGTAAAGAAAGCAGTTTTAAACTGCCCTGACCGGTCTTAACCGCCAAACCGTTTTTATCCGAAGCCAAAATTATCTCCCCGAAGCTATTATCATAGTTTTTCTCATCCAAAATTTCAGTTCTAAAAATCTTAACTATTTTATCTTTATGGGTCGTAAAAGCCCCCGGCTCCGGTGAAAGCCCCCGGACTAAATTTTTTATTTTCAGAGCCGGTTTACTCCAGTTGATTCTACCATCCTCTTTTTTAATTTTGGGAGCTCTGGAACTTAAGTTATTATTCTGCTCATAAGGTATAACTTTGTTTTCTTGAAGCAGTGATAAACTCTCAACTAAAACTTCTGCTCCTATCTTTGAAAGTCTTTCAGAAAGCTCACCGTAAGTTTTATCCGGTGAAATTTTCACTTTTTTTTGCTGAATAATTTTTCCGGCATCCACATTTTTTTCAATCAGAAAAGTAGTAACTCCGGTCTCTTCGTCACCGTTGATAATGGCCCACTGAATCGGAGCCGCTCCCCGATATTTGGGCAAAAGTGAGGGATGCAGATTTATGGTCCCCAAAGGAGGCAAGGAGAAAATTTCTTGCGGCAAGATAGTGAAGGCCATCACTACAATTGCATCCGGTTTAAGTTGTTTTAATTGGCTCAAAAAGTCTGCAGACTTCAAATTCTCAGGCGACAAAACCGGCAATCCCCTATTCTGGGCAAAAGTTTTAACCGGCATGGGGGAAAGTTTCAGACCCCGTCCCTGAGGCTTATCCGGACCGGTAACGACAGCAGCTACGTTAAACTTATTCTGGAGCAATGCTCCTAAACTGGGGATGGCGAACTGGTCATTCCCCATAAAAATTACCTGCATAGGTATCGGGTAGGCAAATTTTTGCCTCTCTTGAAGCTTTTAAAATTTTTATAAAATTTTTAAAGCTTTCGGTTAAATTTTTTTACAGAAAACTTCTCCTAAAAAGAACTTTTCTTGACCTCTAAAGATTTTTCAGAAATTTTGTTCAGCTTAGAATCTATCTGCTCTCTTTTAATTTTGCTCAAATGGTCGATAAATAAAATCCCGTTCAGATGGTCCAGTTCATGCTGCATCACCCTGGAGAGTAAATCCTCAGCCTGAATAGTAATTTCTTTGCCAGATATATCTATTCCTTTGAAAGTAACTCTTTTAGCCCGCACCACGTCCTCAAAAATACCGGGAACCGACAGGCACCCTTCTTCTCCGATTATTTCCCCTGATTTATCCAGCATCACCGGGTTAATTATGGCAAAGGGTTTCTCACCCTCTTTGACGTGGGACAAGTTCACGATGAAAACTCTTTTCAAAACTCCGATTTGGTTGGCAGCCAGACCTAAGCCGTTTTCCTGTTTTAAAGTATCGAACATATCCGAGACGAGCTTGACTACAGAGTCATCCACCTTGAGGATTTCAACTGCTCTTTGTCTTAAAACCGGGTCCCCGTAAATTCTAATCGGTAAAACGGCCATCAGGAGTTCCCTTTTTCAATCCTTCCGGCGATGGAACTTCTCAAAAATTCCACTTTGGTGTTATCGTCGACCTTCACCACCACCGTGTTCTCTTTTTCGTTGAAGCTGGCGATAGTGCCCAGCATTCCGGCGTTGGTGACTACCTTATCCCCTTTTTTCAACTCCGTCAGCATCCTCTGGTGGGCTTTCTGTTTTTTCTGCTGGGGCCTTAGCATCAGAAAATAGATTATCACAAAAATTAAAATGAAAGGTAAAAAAGCCAAAAAACCGCCGCCCTGTTGACCACCCTGAGTTCCCATTAAGAAAACTTGTTCTGTCACTTTCTCCTCCGGTTTATATTAAGATAATATATTTTATTTCGTTTGTGAAATGTTTTTGATTGTTTTATTATAATTTTTACTTTATTTAATCTTTATGGTCGGGTCAGGAGACCCGACCCCACCCACAAGGACTCTTTCAAGGGTAGCTCTGGGTCCCTGTACCCAGAGCAGAGTATAATAATGAAACCAAGGCTATTCTCATGAGAAAGTCAGTCTAAAAGCTAAACCGCTTTAATCGGTCCTTCTTCTTTTCCTTCGATAAATTGGCGGACAATGGGATTGGCGGTATTTTTGGTCTCCTCCGGAGTGCCGGCAAAAATAATTTTCCCTTCATACAGCATAGCAATTCTGTCTGCGATTTTATAAGCGGAAACCATATCATGGGTCACCGCAATGGAAGTTACCTTTAATTTATTGCGCATATCAATGATTAAATGGTTAATCACATCCGCCATAATCGGGTCCAGGCCGGTGGTCGGTTCATCATATAAAATACATTCCGGCTCCATGGCAATAGCCCGGGCCAATCCCACCCTTTTTTTCATACCACCGGAAAGCTGGGCCGGCTTAAGATTTCCTATGCCGGAGAGACCGACCCAGCTCAATTTTTCCTGTACAACCTCTTTAATCTCTGAGTCCGGCAAACTGGTATGCTCTTTTAATCCTAAGCCCACATTCTCTTCCACTGTCAGAGAGTCAAACAAAGCCGAACCCTGAAAAAGCATCCCGAATCTTTTTCTGATTTCATACATCTTTTCGGCTTCGAAGTGGGTGATTTCTTCTCCATCAATAGAGATTCGGCCCGAATCCGGCTTTAAAATTCCTATGATATGTTTTAAAAGCACCGATTTTCCGCAACCGCTACGGCCGATGATGACCAGAGTTTCCCCCTTATCTATGGACAAATCTACCCCACGCAACACCTCGTTATTCCGAAATTTTTTGTGTAAATCAGAGATTTGAATCATTTATGCTGTACCTGGTTGAATGGTTTAACCGGTCCCGAAAACCACCGAAGCCACGAAGTAATCGGCTATTAAAATCAAAACGATGGAGACCACCACCGCTGTGGTGGTAGCTCTTCCTACCCCTTCGGCTCCCCCTTCGGTTCTAAATCCCTGATAACAGCTGATGGTGGTAATGATGGTTCCGAAAACAAAGGACTTTAACAAACCAGCCGTCAAATCGGTCATTTTAAAGAAAAGTTTGAAACTGGTCAGAAAAGTGTGAGATGACACATTTAAAAAGCTGGAAGCTACGAACAACCCTCCTATGATGGCGATAAAATTGGCAATGATGGTCAAAAGCGGTACCATAATAAATCCGGCCAGAACCCGGGGAAAAGCTAAATAGCGGATGGGGCTTATGGCCAGAGATTCCAGAGCATCAATCTGCTCGGTTACTTTCATGGTTCCTAATTCAGCCGCCATCCCGGCCCCTACTCTTCCTGCGATAACTACGGCTGTCAGAACCGGACCTAGTTCTATTAAAATGGCTTTGGCGACCGCTGAACCTAAATAGCGCATGGACAGTAAATCTGAAAACTGATAGGCGGCCTGGACTGAAGTGACTGCTCCGGTGAAAAGGGAGGTTAAAATTACCAGGGGAATGGAATTAACCCCGATATACAGCATCTGCTCAGTGACTAAGTGAGTTCTGGAAATTCCTTTGGGAAAATTTTTAATTACATCTTTGATGAAAAGAGAAACACCCCCCACATCCCTGACCAATGTCAGAGATTTTTTTCCGATAAAAACTAGCGGGTTTTCCCTAACTAAATTCATTTACTTACAGTATCCAGTCGGACATTCTATTTTATGGTGAGCTTGTTCACTCTGACCTATCGGTTTATCCCTTAGGGAAATGAGTTGAACCGTTAAAAGGGTACCTGCTTTTCGGTGAAACGCATCTCCAGATTTTCAAAGCGGGCATAATCTTTGACAAAAGCCAGTTTGATATCCCCGGTGGGACCGTTACGGTGTTTGGCTATGATAATCTCGGCTGCTCCCTCGGTGGGAGAGCCGTCTCTGAATTTCTGGATTTCATAAAATTCCGGTCTGTAAACTAATAAAACCAAGTCCGCATCCTGCTCAATGGAGCCGGATTCTCTCAAGTCTGCCAGTTGAGGTTTTTTATCGGTGCGATCTTCGGTTTTTCGGGACAGCTGTGAAATAGCCATGACCGGGATATCGAGTTCTTTGGCCAAACTTTTGAGGGATTGGCAGATTGCCGAAATCTCCTGTTGTCTGGATTCCACATTTCTGGGTCCCTGCATCAGTTGCAGATAATCAATCACCAGCATTCCTATATTTTCCCGGTGTTTTAATCTTCGGGCTTTGGCTCGCAATTCAAAAAGTCCGATCGCCGGAGTATCGTCTATAAAAATTTTGGCTTCGGACAAGGGTCCGGCCGCGATGGACAGATTAGCCCATTCCCGGTCCGAAAGTTTTCCGATTCGCATCCGGTGAGAGGATAAGCGGGCATGACTGCATAACATTCGTAGAGCTAACATCTCCTTGCTCATTTCCAGGCTGAAGATACCGACCGGAATACCAAACAAGATGGCACAATTGGAAGCCACCGATAATGCCAGAGAGGTTTTCCCCATGGAAGGTCGGCCGGCCAATACCACCAGATCCGAGGCCTGAAAACCGGCGGTCATCTCATCTAATTTTTCAAAACCGGAAGGAATCCCGGTGATAGAGCCAACTTTTTTGTGATATTCTTCAATCTCGGCAAAGGTTTTGGGTAAAAGTGCACCTAAGTGGATAAATCCTTCTTTAATTTTTTTCTCGGCAATTCCGAAAATCTCCATTTCGGCCTGGTCTAACAGTTTTTCCACCGCCTGAGTAGGGTCAAAACATTTCTGGACAATTTCAGTGGAGGATTCTATCAGCTTTCTTAATATGGATTTTTCTAAAACAATGCGGCAATGATGCTCGATATTGGCGGAAGTTGCCACACCGCTGGCTAAATCCGCCAAGTAGCTTCTGCCGCCCACATTTTCCAGCTGTTTTTTTTTGCTCAGCTCTTCGGCCAAGGTAATCATGTCAATGGGCTGGTTGTTATCATAAAGATAAAGAATAGCAGAATAAATTTTGCTGTGGGCTTCTTTATAAAAAGCATCGTCATAAATAATATCAATGGCTTTATTTATGGCCTCTTTATCCAAAAGCAAAGCCCCTAAAATGGCCTGTTCGGCCTCTATGGCCTGGGGTGGAATCTTTTCATTAAAATCTGGCATAAGTTTCTAACTCCATTTAGTCAAGGATTCTTCAGGCAGACAGCTTCTCGTACTCTTTTCGCAACAGCTTCATATCCTCCCAGGTCTCTTTTTTATATTCAGGGTATCTTAAAAGAGCCGCCGGATGATAAGTAACCATCAGCTTGATTCCATTATAATCGTGAATCTTCCCCCTTAATTTACCCAAAGCCTCTTTGGTTTGCAAAAGATATTGTCCGGAAATTCTCCCCAGGCAACAGATAATTTGGGGTTTAATCAGTTCAATCTGTTTTAATAAATAAGGATGGCAGGTCTCCATCTCATCTGTCTCCGGGGCCCGGTTGTCCGGGGGACGGCATTTGACCATATTGGCGATGTACACTTCTTCTCTTTTAAAATCGATAGCCGCTAGAATTTTGTCCAGCAGCTGACCGGCTCTCCCCACAAACGGCTCACCTTTTAAATCTTCATCCCGTCCCGGGGCTTCACCGATAAACATCACTTTGGCTTTAGGATTCCCCACTCCGAAGACGAACTTTGTTCGTCCCTTAGCCAGCCGGCACTTGGTGCAGTCGTTGATTTTGGAATCCAGTTCTGCCAGAGTTTTTGCATTCTGCCAATCTCCGTTAGAGCTTACAGGTGATTTTTTTACAGTCTTTTTGCTCATATATATTTCATTCAATCCTAATTCGGCTTGTTGTTCTAAGTAATTTGTGACTAAATAAATTAAATCAGATTTTTTAGTCATTTATTTTTGATTAAATGGATAACCTCGTCTAAGATTTTGTTGGCTAATTCAGTTTTGGGCATCAATGGTAGCTTTTTCAATTTCCCTGAACCGTTTATCAAAGTCACCTGATTAGAATCAGAGCCGATGGCTTCCGGTCCATTGACTATCACCATATCCAGTTTTTTATCTTTCATTTTCTTTTTGGCGTTTTCAATCTGATTATCCGTCTCCAGAGAAAAACCGACCAAAATTTTCCCGTTTTTGTTTTTGGAAATCTCCTTTAAGATATCAACTGTAGGGGAAAGCTCCAAAACTTTTTGGCTACCATTTTTCTTTATTTTATGATTGGAAACTAATTTGGGTTGGAAATCTGAAACCGCCGCAGTCATAAACAAAATATCATTTTTATCCAGGTTAGATTTTATCGCTTTGAACATTTCTTCTGTTGTAGCTACGGAAATTAGATTTACAGACGGAGAAACTGTCATATCGGAAGCGGTTGAAATTAAAGTAACTTTAGCTCCCCGTTTCAAAGCTTCGGAAGCCAGAGCATATCCCATTTTGCCTGAAGAGCGGTTGGAAATATAGCGGACCGGGTCAATCGGTTCTTTGGTCCCGCCGGCAGTGACTAAAATTTTTTTTCCGGCCAAATCCTGTTTGGGTGACAACATTTTCACCACGTACTCAATAATTTTTTCCGGCTCCGCCAGTCTTCCCTGCCCTTCTTCCCGGCAAGCCAGATCCCCCACATCCGGGTCGATGAATTTATATCCAAGCTTTTTCAAATGCGCGATATTTTCCTGCACAATCGGATTTTCATACATTTTAACATTCATTGCCGGAGCAATTACAATCGGACTGCGGGCAGAGATTATGACAGTTGTCAACATATCATCAGAAATACCGGCTCGAATTTTACCTATCAGATTAGCCGTGGCTGGAGCAATTAAAATTAAATCTGCCCATTGGGCTAAAGAGATATGATGAGTAGCCACAAATTTATTTTCCGGAAACATCTCCGTAACCACTTCTTTTCCGGAGAGAGTCTCAAAGGTTAAAGGGGTCACAAATTTCTGGGAAGATTGGGTCATAATGACTATTACTTCTGCATTCAGACTGACTAATTTGCGGACTATTTCACAGGATTTGTAGACCGCAATCCCGCCTGTGACACCTAAGATGATTTTTTTACCTGATAACATAGCTCTCTTCAATTAAGTTTAGCGTGGTCGTATGACCGCTGTTGTGTCTACTCTAATTGAGTCAGAATGGATAGTTGTCTCGGGACGGATAACCTTGATAGGTAATCCTTCCGTAATAGTCGGGGGAGGACCCAAATCGTTCAAACTTCTGATTTTTACAACGTTTATTTCTTGAAAAGTAGTGTCTTCGGTAATTACGCCTTTAATTTCAATAACTCCCGATTTCCCGTTGTAATAATCAAATGACTTGGTAGGGATTTTGGCCAATCCAAAACCTTGTTTCTTTAGCTCTGGACTCGATTCGAGCATCTTATCCCTTTCTTGTTTTAATTTCGCCACTTCTGCTTCGGAACGTATCGCACTCACACAAGACCTCACGGTTATACCCACTACTAATTTACCGGGTTTGGTTGGGTTTAAGATTAATGAAACACTTTCTTCCTTCCCCTTCTTCAGAAAACCAGACCAATTACGGGTGCCAGAAACCAAGACCAGTCCAGAACCTAAATACAGTTCTGCCTCATCAGGATGTTTGAGCTTATGTGGCACATCCTCCAATGGCTTAAACTTGAAAGTTACTGTATTCTCTTTCCCCACCTCCCAGTTGCCATCGTGAATAATAGACATCCCCATTTTCAAAGATGGAATGGATGGTTGTGTGGCGTAGCTTATGGAAAAAATAAACATGCTCAAAAGTGAGATACAAACAACCCTTTTAATATTTCTCATGGTTTTCCACACGACAAATAACTTGTTCCCCTATAACAGAATTGCTAAACAGATTACGATTTAAAATAATAAAACAATCACTCAAAATCAAGCTTTAGTTCTAATGCTTAAAATGCCTCACACCAGTAAATACCATCGCAATTTTATACTTGTTTGCGGTGGCAATAACCTCCTGGTCGTATTTTGAACCGCCCGGCTGAATAATAGCCACAATTCCGGCTTTGGCCGTCTCCTCCACGCTGTCCGACATAGGGAAAAAGGCATCCGAAGCCAAAACCGAGCCGTCCGCTCTGTATTCCGCCTTGCGAATGGCCTTGATGACCGAATCCACCCGGCTGGTCTGCCCTTCACCGATTCCCACGGTTTTTTTACCGTGGGCTATCACTATGGCGTTGGATTTAACATGTTTACAAACTTTCCAGGCGAATTTTAGGGCTTTCATCTGCACCGAAGAGGGCTTGGTCTCTGTAACAACTGTCCAGTATTTTTCATTATTTGGAATCATATCCGGAGTTTGGACTAAAGCTCCCCCTCCGATAGGTCTGACCTGCATTTCTTTAGGCAAGTCCAGCAATTTACCGTAAGCCAGAATCCTGCGGTTTTTCTTGGTTCTTAATAACTGCAGGGATCTTTTATCATACTCTGGAGCCAGAATACATTCTACAAAAGTTGTGGCGTTAATTTTTCGAGCGGTCTGGTAATCTACTTTTTGATTTAAACCAACTATCCCGCCGTAGGCAGAGAGAGGGTCAGATGCTAAAGCATCTTCGTAGGCTTTGGCTAAGGTTTCCCCGCAGGCCACACCGGTGGGATTGGTATGTTTGATAATAACCGCAAACGGCTCTTCAAAATCAGCTATGAATTCCAAAGCCGCTTCCAAATCAACCAAATTATTATAGGAAAGCTCTTTGCCGGATAAGATTTTACATTTGAGTAAACTAGTTCCTTTAAAAAAAGAAGCATGATAGACAAATGCTTTCTGGTGCGGATTTTCGCCGTAGCGCAGAGGTTTCTCTCTTTTATAACTCAAATTCAGATATTCTGGAAACTCCTCTTTTTTATCTAAAGTTTGAGAAAAATATTTTTCTATGATAGTATCATAATGAGAGACATAACTGAAGGCCTCGCAAGCCAACTTCAATCTGGTGTTTAAATTTAATGAAGCTTGATTTTGTTGTAATTCTTGGATGATTTCAGAATATTGATTAGGATTAGTCAAAATAGCCACACTCTTAAAATTTTTGGCAGCCGCTCGAATCAGAGCCGGACCGCCGATATCAATCTGTTCCAAGATTTCAGTTTGAGTGATATTTTTCTTCTGAACCGTTTCTTCGAAAGGGTACAAATTTACCACCACTAAATCGAACAATGGAATTTTTTGGGCCTTAAGTTCTTTTCGCTGTCTCTTATCATTTCGCACGGCCAATATCCCGCCAAAAATTTTTGGATGCAGAGTTTTGACCCTTCCATCTAAAATTTCGGGAAAGCCGGTAATTTGCGAGACCGCCGTGGTCTTAATTTTCCATTCCTGTAGTTCCTTAAGGGTTCCGCCGGTAGCAACAATTTCAACTTTAAACTTGGCTAAAGTTTCGCTTAGCTTTTTTAGCTCGGATTTATCCGAAACAGAGATTAAAGCCCGTCTGATTTTGACCAATCCCAAAGCCTGCTTCATTTCACCACATTTTCCTGAGGAACCAAGGAAAGATAGGCCTGTTTATATTTCTCTTTAGTTTTCTTCATCACTTCCGCCGGTAAACTGGGAGCCGGGGGACTCTTGTCCCAGTCGATTGATTCCAGATAATCCCGGATGTACTGCTTGTCAAAACTGTCCTGCGGCTCACCCGGATGATAATCGCTGGCAGACCAGAAACGGGAAGAATCCGGCGAAAAGATTTCGTCGATTAAAATCACCTGGTCGTTTAAAATCCCGAATTCAAATTTGGTATCCGCTATGATAATTTTTTTCTGGTAAGCGTAGTCAAAGGCCTTCTTGTATATTGCCAAACTTTTTTCCTTCAGCAATATTGCCAGCTGGTCACCTATGCTATCACACATCTGCTCAAAAGAAATATTTTCATCGTGCCCTGTCTCAGCTTTAGTGGCTGGAGTAAAAATTGGGCTAGGAAGCTTAGCTGATTCAATCAAAGTAGCTGTGAATTTTATCCTTTTGACTTCCACTGTGTTTCCCCGGGAATCTTTTCTTGCCATAACATATTCTTTCCACAGGGAGCCGGAGATATAACCCCGCACCACGCACTCGATATCGATTCTTCGGGCTTTTTTGACCAGCATGGAGCGGCCTTCTAAGATCTTGCTATATTTATGTAAATTTTCCGGATATAATTCTACTTCGGCCGTGACCAGATGGTTGGGGACGATATCGGAAACATATTCAAACCAGAACACCGACATGGAATTCAAAATTTTTCCTTTACCCGGTATTCCGTTGGGTAATACCACATCAAAAGCCGAAATCCGGTCCGTGGCTATTATTAAAAGCTTGTCCCCCAAGTCATAAACATCCCGCACTTTTCCTCTGGCATAAAGGGGATACTCTTTTATATCAGTGGCAAGTACAGCTTCCTCTTTTGACCCTTTGACCATATCTCCTCTCTAGTTTTTCAGATTAGAAATCCCTTTATAACCAAAGCAGCGAAAAATATAAAAATCAGTCAGTTTTCGATTTCCCTTATAGGTCGAAAATTTTTCCGGCATATCAACATTCTTGAAGATTTTCCTCAAATCTTCGGGAGCTTTGTATCTGTTTCTTTTATCATAAACAAAGACAGCATTTTCACCTTTAAAGTCTTGGGGGTTCGACCAAAAATCATAGGCTAAACCGGGCCGACCCACAAAATTGTTGGAATAAACTTCCGGTCTTCCTATTAAATAGAAAGCCAGCTCACTGGTCACTTTGTATTCGTAGCCGATTACCAAAGGTTCTTTCTTCACACTCATTTCTTTTTTTACCTGGTCAATTTTTCGGGCCAACTCTTTCCATTCTGACAATGCTTCTCCGGCCTTTATTCCCATGGGTAATAGGGGAGACAAATATCCCAGAACAGAGAAAATAAAACTAATTAAGACGGAAGTCAAACCCCAAATTCTAAAATTGTTTTTGACTTCCAGCTTTTTGAAAAATATAGTCACCAGAGCCAAAACGGCGGTCACATAACCCGGCACCACCCAGTTGATTTTCACCCAGTATTCGAAGGAAACCAGGGTAAAAAATAGCAAAATCGGAACAGACCAGGAGAAAAGTGCCAGTGAGACACTATCTTTGTTTTTGAACCCTTCTTTCACAATTCTGACTAGAGCATAAATAATTCCGGCATAAATCAACGGGGAAACCAGTCCCATCTGTGAACCTAAATAGGCAAAAAAATCCTTCAAGGAAAAAGAAACCAATTCTCCGGCCCGGCGGGTGGTTTGAAATCCGAAGGAAGCCCACTGGTTCTGGGCGTTCCAGATTATCACGGGGGAAAAGACAATCAGAGAAAGCAAAACTGCCAGATAGGGTTCTTTTCTTTTAAGCCAGAATCTATGGGATTTTGAAAAAATTAAAAAAGTCAGAACCGAAGCAGGAATAAAAATGGCGGTATATTTCGACAACATAGCTAACCCTAAAGCAATTCCCAGAGCATACCAGTAATTTGGTTTATTCTCAAAAATAATTTTACAGAAAAAATAAAAAGACAAAATCCAGAAAAATAAAAGCAGGGCATCCGGGGTGAAGATGACCGTGCCGATGTTGAAAATTAAAATCGAATTCAAAACCAAGAAGAAGTAGAAACCGATTTTGGCATTAAAAAGTAGTTTCCCGATTTTAAAACAAAATAAGCCGGATAAAAAAGCTAAGACCGGGCAAGCTAAGCGGACCGTAAATTCACTTACTCCCAATTGAGTGGTCAAATATATCAGCCAGGCCTGTAATGGAGGATGGTCGAAATAGCTCAAAGCCAGATGCTGGGAATAATTCCAGTAATAGGCCTCCTGAGGAGCTAAGGGAATCAGATTGATGTAAATCAGGCGGAAAAAAAGGAAAGCCGAGGACGTCAGCCAGAAAAATTGAGTATATTTCTTATCTTCCACTATTTTTAATGTAAACTTTGCGGCCTTTAATTAAAATTTTATTCCGGGCAAAAAATCCGATTACATAAGGATAAACCCGGTGTTCGATTTTCAAAACTCTTTTCTGTAAATTCTCTGCTGTATCATTATCATGGACCGGAATCTCTTTTCGAAAAATAATGGGCCCATGGTCATATTTTTCATCCACCAAGTGGACTGTGACTCCAGTGGTTTTAGTTTTCGATTTTAGAACCGCTTTGTGCACATGAATACCGTACATCCCTTTACCACCGTAGCGAGGTAACAAAGCCGGATGGATATTGATTATTTTATTGTTAAAAGCTCTCACCACTTTCGGAGAAAGTTTTTTCATATATCCGGCCAAAGCCACCAAATCAATTTTTTCTTTCTTGAGAATGGAAATCAGCTTTCGGTCAAATTCTTTTATAGATACAAAATTTTTTTGGGAAAGATGCAAGGATTTGATTTTATTTTTCCTGGCTCGTTTCAGAGCATAGGCATCCCTGTTGTTGGAGATTACTATATTTATTCTAGCTTTTAATTTTTTCTTTTTAATAGCATCAATAATAGCCTGCAGATTAGTCCCGGAGCCGGAAGCCAGAACCGCCAGATTGAAATTTTTCATGAACTCAATTTTTCTTTCAGAATCTGGTTTACCAGAGTCGGATTAGCTTTCCCCTTGGTTTTTTTCATCACTTCCCCCACAAAGAAACCGAAAACTCTCTCCTTACCGTTGCGGTATTTTTCCACCTCTCCCGGATTTTCCTTCAAAACCGATTCCACCACCGTTTCAATCTCTTTAATGTCCGTAACCTGAACCAATCCTTTCTCCTGAATAATTTTCTCGCCGGCTTTGCCGGTTTCTGCCATTTCCACAAAAACATCCTTAGCCATTTTTCCAGACAGTTTGCCCGAATCAACCTGTTTCAGCAAACTGGCTAATTCTTCAGGAGGCACTTTAAATTCAGAAATAGTTATTTTTCTTTCTTTCAACTCTCTTAGAACCTCCCCCATCTCCCAGTTGCTGACAGTTTTAGGATTAGGATAGTTTTTCACACAATCTTCGTAATAATCCGCCAATTTTCTTTCAGTGGTCAAAAGTTCCGCATCATATTCGGGAATTTGATATTGCTTGATGAAGCGGATTTTGCGGGCTTCCGGCAGTTCCGGTAAATTTTTTTTAATCTCTTCAATCCAGTCTTTACCCACATTTAAAACCACCAAATCCGGTTCTGGAAAATAGCGATAATCATGCGATTCCTCTTTGCTTCGCATGGGAGCAATCTCTTCTTTCTCCGCATCCCACAACAAAGTTTCTTGAGTGATTCTGCCGCCTGACTCAATTATTCCGATTTGTCTTTCCATCTCAAAATTCAAAGCTTTCTCCACCGCCTTGAAAGAATTCATATTTTTCACTTCAGTTTTCGTTCCTAATTTGGTTTGACCGACTGGACGCACCGAAACATTGGCGTCACAGCGTAAAGAGCCCTCTTCCATATTGCCGGAGCAGATTTCCAGATATTCCAAAATCTGTTTCAATTTGTTCAGAAATAAAACGGCTTCTTTAGGAGAGCGCATATCCGGCTGGCTGACAATTTCAATCAGAGGAACCCCGCAGCGATTCATATCCACCAAAGTTTCTCCTTTTTGCTTAACCTTGGAAGAACTACTGGTGTAAGAGTTATCTTCCGAGTGCAGTGATTTTCCGGCATCTTCTTCCAGATGAATCCTGGTCAAATTGATTTTCTTTTTTGTTTTTGTTTCGGAAATTTCAATTTCAACCGAGCCACCGGTGGAGAAGGGCTGGTCATATTGAGAAATCTGATACCCTTTGGGTAAATCCGGGTAAAAATAATTCTTGCGGGCAAAGATTGAGTGAGGGGCAACAGTTCCACCCACAGCTAAAACCATTTTGATAGCATATTCCACTGCTTTTTTATTTAAAACCGGCAGAACCCCCGGAAAACCCAAACAGACCGGACAGGTCTGGGAATTCGGGTCAGCTCCATAGGAAGCGGAGCAGCCGCAGAAGATTTTAGAATCAGTCAGAAGCTGGGCGTGAACCTCCAGACCGATGATGCTTTCGTATTTCATTCAGTTTCTCGGTATATGTCGATTTATTCGACCGATTCCTTATAGCAATCTTGAAAAGTTTGTTTTAGGAGTTCCTTGTACTCCGTTACTTCACCTTCGTTTAAAATTAGTTCTACTCTTTTCCGCTTCTTGTTAATGCTCACCTCCAGTTCTGTATCTCTAAATCTATCTCCGAGAGATTCTAAATCTGCCATATGAAGATGTGCACGCAAAAATTTCTTTTTGGGTCGAAAGTAAACAAAATTATTTACACGATTGTTTTCTACTAGGCCAATGTAATATTTGTTATATTTGAAGGCTAATTTATTGTTAATCTCCTTTAGTATATCTAAACATTGATCTATTAATTGCATGGAAATCGTAGAAGCTCTATCTTCCCAATAAGGGCGGTCAGCAATTTCACGTTCTGAAAGTTCTTCTTCGTCTTCTACTGGACTTGGTGATTGCTCATCAAGGATCTTCGTGAAATGCAAAAGAATATTGTTTTCCACTTTAATAGCGTCCATTTGTAAAGCTATCAGTGGAATTGCTCTATTGAATAGTGAAATTACATTCAGAAATCTAGTTGTTATTTCCTCTGCAACAAGGACAGCACAATGCTCATAGTTTGGATAGCGTTTGCGTTCAATATCCCAATATTCGATACAACGGATTATATGGCTTGCATCAACAGGGCCTAGCATTATTTCTACTTCATATCTTTTATCTTCCTCTGTATCCTGAAAAAGTAAATCTAACCTTCCAGCTTTTGGCTGTATTCTTTCAGTATCTTTGAGAACAAGGTCGCCAAGACCAAGAATAGATGGGTCTTTAGCTATAATTTCACGAAGCCAAGTTTCATTGTACTGTGGAAAATCCTTTAACCAAACTTTATTTCCCTTTGTGTACTGTAAATTGTTTGACATGATTCCTCCGGCAAACTTTAACAAATAAAATTTATCTTGCTGAAATTTAACTTTTCAAATTCTGTTCCAGAATATAAGCCGCTTTAAAAATAGTTTCCTCAGCCAGAGGTTTAGCCAAAATCTGCAGACCAATCGGAAGACCGGCTTTAGATTTTCCACAGGGAATTGAAATAGCCGGAATACCGGTTAGGTTTGCGGATACTGTAAAAATATCAGTCAGATACATAGTCAGGGGGTCTTCAATTTTTTCTCCCAAGCCGAAGGCAACGCTGGGAGAAGTCGGCATAATCACAATATCAAAGTTTTTGAAAACATTATCAAAATCCTGCTTGATAAAAGTCCTCACCTTCTGGCCTTTACCGTAATAGGCCTCATAATATCCGGCAGACAGAACATAAGTCCCCAGCATAATTCTGCGTTTGACTTCATTCCCAAACCCCTCACCCCTGGTATTTTGATATAAATCCAATAACTGCGAACTATCTTTACTCCGGTAACCATATTTTACCCCGTCATAGCGGGCTAAATTAGAGGATGCTTCTGCGGTAGCAAGGATATAATATGTGGCAATAGCATACTCCATATGAGGCAGAGAAACTTCGGAAACCGCCCAGTTTAATTTCTCCATCAATTTGACTGCCTTTTTCACCGCTTCTTCAACCTCTTTTTCATTTCCGGCACCGAAGGCCTCTTTGGGCACAGCCACTTTGAATTTAGTTTTATCTGACTCTAATGAACTAAAATAATCTTTAGAATTTAACTTCAGAGAAGTAGAGTCATTCGGGTCATGACCGGAAATTACGCCAAAAAGCAAAGCCGAATCTTTCACATCCTTGGTGAGCGGACCAATCTGGTCCAGAGAAGAAGCAAAAGCCACCAGACCATATCGGGAAACAGTGCCGTAAGTGGGTTTTAAACCCACCACTCCGCAGAGAGAAGCCGGCTGACGAATCGAGCCGCCAGTATCCGAACCTAAAGCCATGGTGGACAAACCAGCGGCAACCGCCACAGCTGACCCACCGGAAGAGCCGCCCGGCACTTTGTTTAAATTGTGGGGATTTTTGCTGGTACCGAAATAAGAGTTCTCGGTGGATGAACCCATGGCAAATTCATCCAGATTGGTCTTGCCGATTATGATGGCATCTTCTTTTTTTAATCTTTCGACTACCGTGGCATCATACGGAGGGATAAAATTATCTAAGATATGGGAACCGCAGGTGGTTTTAACACCTTTGAGGCAGATATTATCTTTGACGGCAATTGGAATTCCGGCTAACTCACCCAGCTTTTGTTTTCCGGCAATCTTCCTGTCTACAATTTCAGCCGACTTCAGAGCCGATTCTTCAGTAACTGTTAAATACGCATTGAGAGATTTATTCTTCTTTTTTATCTCGTCCAAAAAGAAGGCAACTGCCTCTTTACAGCTGGTCTCTCCTTTCTTAATCAGCTCCCGTAACTCCCAGCCCTTAAGTTCAGCAAGTTTCAATCTCGCTCCAGTTATAGAATAGACAGATATTTTTGAATTTCGTACTGGCTGACATGTACTCTAAATTCATCCCATTCCTTTTTCTTGTTGGCGATCAGCCGCTGAAAAATATGCTCTCCCAGAGTTTCCTGCATCAGCTCTGATTTTTCAAAAATCTTGACCGCATTCTCCAGCGAATCCGGCAGAGTATCGATTTTTCTTTTGGCTCTTTCTTTGGGAGTCATTTCGTAAATATCCTCCTCCACCGGTTCAGGCAGGGAGTAATTCTTTTCAATCCCTTTCAGACCGGCGGCTAACATCACCGAGAAAGCTAAGTAGGGATTGCAAGCTGGGTCCGGAGACCTTAACTCGATTCGGGTAGCTTTTTCTTTTCCGAGTTTGTACATCGGAACTCGGATTAAAGAGGAGCGGTTCCTTCTTCCCCAGGAGATATAGACCGGAGCTTCGTAGCCGGGTACCAATCTTTTGTAGGAGTTGACCCATTGGTTGGTAACTAAAGTGAATTCTTTGACATGGTTCAACAGACCGGCCACAAAACTTTTGGCCGTTTTGGATAAATGATATTGGTCTTTGGCCTCAAAAAAGATATTTTTATCCCCTTCAAACAGAGACTGGTGGGTGTGCATGCCGGAGCCGTTGATGCCGAAAATTGGCTTGGGCATAAAGGTGGCATAAAGATTATTCTCTAAAGCAATCTCTTTGACGACCAGACGGTAAATCATAGTAAAGTCCGCCATGGTCAGAGCATCCTGATACTGTAAATCAATTTCATGCTGGGATGGAGCTACTTCATGATGGCTGCATTCCACCGGAATCCCCAAATCTTCCAGAGCCGAGATGGTTCTTTTGCGCATGCGGACCGGCTCATTGATGGTGGAGTAATCAAAATAACCCCCCTCATCCAAAATCTCCGGCCCGGAACCGTTTTTGTAGCTGTTGTTTTTGAAATAAAAATATTCTAATTCCGGTCCGGTATAATAAGTCCAGCCCCTTTTTTTGATTTTATCCAGAGTTCTTTTCAGGATAAAACGGGGGTCTCCTTCAAAAGGGGTTCCGTCCGGGTTCTGGATATCGCAAAACATCAAAGCTCCTTTTTCATCCCCGATTTTCCAGGGAAAAATCCGGAAGGTGTCCAGATCCGGGATAGCCATCATATCCGATTCTTCGATGCGGACAAACCCTTCGATAGAGGAGCCGTCAAAACCCTGCCCTTCTTCCAGGACCCCTTCGATTTCAGAGCGGGTTACTGACATCCCTTTGAGCTGGCCTAAGACATCGGTGAACCAGAGTCGTATGGACTGGACCTGGTTTTTGTCAATTAATTCTAAAACCTCCTCTTTGGTTCTTTTTTTGGTCTTCCTCATTGTTTGCTCTCTCCCCAAAACTTTAAAGGTTTAAGTTGAATGGCTACGCCATAGTGTAACTAAAGGTTTAAAATTTAGTCGGATTTTAGGCGATACTACGGGTATTTCGAAAAAGTTGGTAGGTGTAAACCAAGCCAAACGCATCTATGTGTATAATTAAAACAGTATATACATAGAAAAGAATTGTTTGTCAAGAAGAAAAATCAAGAACTTTTTTGTTATACAGATTCTAGAAATCTATTGAACCACCTATTGAAGCAGTCAGAAACCAATCCTTTCTGCCATCCTTCCAAGTGATATACTCAACTGCAAAAGAAATTACTTGCTGAAGGTTAGTCAAACGCCTTCCAGCGTCCTCTTTCCTGGTTAAAAATTTTATCCAAGCCCAGGCAATTTTGTATTTGTTTGCATAATTCTTCAGATTCTCAAAAGTATAAGATGATATCACTCTGTCGTCTTTATGGCCCCTTTTAGCAATGGAGTAATGAAGGTCAGCTCCATAAAACGGTCCTCTATCTTTATGGTTCAGGTTAAGAATGTCAGGGTTGGTACCACTTTTATCATAGATTTTAGCATCTTCAGATAACCATCTATAACCTATGGTTGGAAAAAAATTAATTCTTGAAGTCCAATTTAACATTCTCCAACGCAATAATAAAACCTTATCATCCAATTCCCCCTGATGAGTATACCCATTTATATCATTAGTTCTAGGAAGTGGTGCTACAAGAGAGCCACCTACCAATGCAGATAATGACTTGAATCTTATTCCAAATTCCCCGTAAAAAGTCCAAAAGGCATCGGAGGTCTCAAGTTTCTGTCCACCTGATGAAGTGTCTTTGGCAAAATTGTCATGATGTCCCAACCCAAGCTTTAGGGTTCCCACAGCACCTAATCCTGGTTCAAACTTTCGAATGTTTTCAACATCTTGCCCCTTTACTTCTACGGTATCCTCTTTTAATCTATCTTGAGAAGTCAATAAGCTGAAGAATTTTTCTTCAGCATAAACTCTTGTGAGATTTATTAAAAAAATGAAGACAAATAAGAATACAATTCGATAAAATGTTCTAATAGATAACACGTTAGAAAATATAGAGAATTTATGATTTCTCCAAACTTTCCTGCAATTTCTGTTTCATTTTCTCATCCGCCACAAAATATTTCCCAGAAGCAGTAGCCACAATATCACCGTTGACTAAACGAGCTTCCCCTTCCGTGAGGATAATCCTTTTTTTCTGCTCTGTCATCTTACCGGTCAAGAAAATTTTCTCCCCGATTTTAACCGGCTTTTTAAAAGCAATCTCCATACCGACTGTAACCACCACCAGACCCCTGGCAATCACCGCTTTAATCATCACCTCATCCAGCAAAGAAGCCAAAATCCCGCCGTGAAACATATTTTTATACCCCTGAAAATCAGAGCCGGCCGTATATTCGGCTTTGGCAACTTCCCCGTCAGCAAAAAATTTGACCTTCAATCCATGCGGATTTTTATCACCGCAGACAAAACAAAATTTGTATTTGTCAATCTCTTTCATTTATAGTGTAACTATTTTTTACTCACCAGTTTAATCATAATCGCTTTCTGCACATGCAGACGATTCTCGGCCTGGTCAAAGACCACCGAATTAGGAGAGTCCATCACTTCATCGGTTATCTCTTCTCCCCGATTAGCCGGCAGACAGTGCATAATAATACAATCTTTTTTAGCATGCTTAACCAGATTTGAGTTTACCTGAAATCCCCGAAGCCAATTGGCTTTATTATCTGCCAGATGCTTTTGCCCCATGGAAGCCCACACATCCGTGTAAATCACATCCGCATTTTTGACCGCTTCAACCGGGTCAGAAGTGACATAGATTTTACTGACTTTGGAATTCATGGCATCCCGTAAAATTTTTCCATCCGGCATAGTCTCTTTAGTAGTCCCGATTCTCAACTCCATAGGAATCCTTTGGGCAAGCTCCAGCCAGGAATTAACCACGTTGTTGCCATCCCCCACATAAGCAATAGTAAGATTCTCAAATTTTTTCTTCTTTTCATAGATGGTAAAAAGGTCGGATAATATCTGGCAGGGATGCAGTAAATCGGTCAAGCCGTTGATAATCGGAATTGAAGCTGCCTCTGCCAATTGACCTACTTCATCCTGCGAGAAAGTGCGAATCACAATCATATCCAGATAGCGGGATAAGACCCGGGCCGCATCCGGAATAGTTTCCCTTTTCCCAAGTTCGATTTCCTTTTCGGTAATATAAATGGAGTTTCCTCCCAGCTGAAATACACCGACTTCAAACGAGATTCTGGTTCTCAAAGAGGGTTTGTGGAATATCAATCCCACCGATTTACCTTTCAAAGCCAAAGGCTTCGCCTTCCGCTTTTTCAAATCAGCGGAAAGTTTTAAAATCTGCTTTATTTCAGCCGCAGAAAAATCCAGATTAGATAAAAAATCTTTTTTGCTACTGCATGGTTTACCATTCAGAGGGCCTCCTTTGGTTTTTAAACGTTTGCAATTAAATTTACAGCGTTATTTAATTTTTGTTGAAATACAATATACTTTGAAGAGGGTAAAAAAACAACTTTGCAGACAGAGGAAATTTATGCTCGGGGATGGGCTTTTTGATAGACTTTCTTTTTCTGTCCTAAATTTAAATGAGTATAAATCTGGGTTGTTGACAAACTTTTATGCCCCAGCATCTCCTGAATCGCTTTTAAATCTGCTCCACCTTCCAACAAATGTGAGGCGAAAGTATGCCTCAGAGTATGGGGAGAGGTTTTTTGACCTTCGGAGATGGCAAAAAGATATTTTTTCACAATCCGGCTGATGCTGCGGGAGGTCAGTCGACCTTTTCTCTGATTGAAGAATAAGATTTGAGTCGATTCTAAATTAATCTTTTTTTCCGAAAGAGCTTTTAAATAATCTTTTAGAGACTGTAGCGCTTTATCACCCACCGGAATAATTCTTTCTTTAGAGCCCTTTCCCAGAACTTTAAGGGTTTGATTGTCAAAATCAACCGTAGATAATTTTAAGTTTGCTAATTCGGACAATCTCAAACCAGAGGAATAAAAAAGCTCCAAAATGGCTTTATCCCTTTTTCCCCATAAATCATCCAGTTGGGGCAAATCCAGCAGATTTTCCATCTGAGAAACCGAAAGAAAAGTGGGCAGCTTTTTCTTGAGTTTGGGAGAGGAGAGATGAAAAATCAGATTTCCTTCAATTTTTTTTCTTTTAGCCAGAAATTTCATAAAACTCCGCAGAGTGGCCACTTTTCGGGCCAGGGAGCGGTTGTGATAGGATTTAGATTTCAGGAATGCTAAGAAGTTAGAGAGAGTGTTTTTATCTATTTGGGAAATTTTCCGATTTTCACAATAACTTTGAAACTGGCCTAAATCCTTGCGATAGGAAGTAACAGTGTTGGGAGAATAATTTTTTTCTGCTTTGAGGAAAGAAAGAAAATCGGAGATGTTATCTCTCAAATCCATTTAAGATACAGCTTCCAATTTGGGCTCGGCTTCAAACTTGCAGGAGAGGCATTTCAAAAATTCACCCTTGGTTTTGTTGGACTTTTCCACCATAAAATTGGCTCCGCATTGGGGACATTTTTCAGCCACCGGTTTATCCCAGCTGGCAAACTTACACTTAGGATAGCTGGAACAGCCGTAAAAAACCCGTCCTTTTTTGCTTCTCTTTTCCGTTATCTCACCGCCACAACCTTTTTCCGGACAGGGGATTTTCAGGGTGATGCTTTTGGTGTTTTTGCATTTGGGATAATTGGAACAGGCCAGAAATCTTCCGAACCGTCCGGATTTGACCACCATGGGACTACCGCACAGATTGCATTTTTCGCCGTTGACTAATTCCTGTTCTTGTTTGTGATTTACATTTTTGGTATTTTTACAGGTAGGGTAATTGGAGCAAGCCAGAAATCTTCCGTTTCTTCCCCATTTGATTATCATGGGAGAGCCGCATTTCTCGCAGATTTCATCTGTTTTCTCTTCCTGCTGTTTTTTAATCTTCTTTTCTTTGGCCTGCACTTTTTCCAGGGTGGCTGAAAAGGGTAAATAAAAATTTTTTAACACCTGGACCCATTTCATCTCCCCTTCTTCTACCTTATCCAGCTCTTCCTCCATGGTAGCTGTAAAGCCGACCTCAAAAATATCCGGGAAATTTTCCACTAAGATTTTGTTGACTGTTTTCCCTAAATCAGTGGGATATAATCTTCTCTTTTCGTTGATGACATATTTTCTTCCCTTAATGGTGCTGACAATTATGGCATAAGTGGAGGGTCGCCCGATGCCACAGGCCTCCAGCTCTTTGATCAAGCTGGCTTCTGAAAATCTGGCCGGAGGTTTGGTAAAATGCTGCTCCGGAATTAATTCTAAAAGTTTCAGGAGGTCGCCATTTTTAAGTTTAGGGAGTTTGGTTTCCGGTTCTGAGTCTTCGTTTCCGTTTCCGTTTCCATTTTCCTCTTTCAGGTCCTGGTAAATTTTCAAAAATCCGTCGAATTTCAAGATTGAACTGTTGGCTCTGAATAAATATTTTTCTGCTTCAATATCCACGCTGGTGGCATCATAAACCGCCGGCGTCATCTGACAGGCCACAAACCGGTTCCAGATCAGCTCATACAGTCTATATTGATCTTTGGTCAAAAATCTCCTCACTTTTTCCGGAGTATGTTCAACGTAGGTGGGGCGAATGGCTTCATGGGCCTGCTGGGCGGTCTTTTTGGATTTATAGAAATTCGGCTTTTCCGGCATGTATTTTTCTGAATAAGTCACCGAAATGAATTTTCGCACTGATTTCAAAGCTTCATCGGCAATTCTGACTGCGTCGGTTCGCATATAGGTTATTAGACCGACTACCTCACCTTGTTCCAGCTCCACCCCTTCATAAAGCTGCTGGGCCACTATCATAGTTTTCTGGGGTGAAAAATAGAGTCGGTGAGCGGCATCCTGCTGTAAGGTGCTGGTGGTGTAGGGAGGGTAAGGGTAACGATTCTTAGTCTCGGTTTTTACTTCTGCTACTGTGAATTTTTTGGTTCTTATATCTTCGGTTAGTTTTTTAACCTCAGTCTCGTTTCTTATCTCAAAACCTTTTCCCTCAATTTTAAAGAGTCCCGCCAAAAAATTTTCTTTCTTAGAAGTTTCCAGTTTGGCCTGGATACTCCAGTACTCCCGGGGAACGAAATTGAGAATCTGTTCCTCTCTTTCGCAGATTAAGCGCAAAGCCACGGATTGGACTCTGCCGGCAGAGAGACCACGGTAAACCGTCTTCCATAATATAGGGCTGACCTGGTAACCTACCAGACGGTCCAGAATTCTACGAGCCTGCTGGGCCTGGACCTTGTCCATATCGATTTTGCCGGCCTGTTTAATCCCTTTCAGAACCGCTTCTTTGGTGATTTCGTTGAAGCTGGCTCGGGCAATATGGGGGTTGATTTTTTTTATCTCTTCGGCTACGTGAAAAGCAATGGCTTCCCCTTCCCTATCCGGGTCCGGCGCCAAATAAACCTGTTTGGCTTTTTTGGCTGCTTTTTTTAGGGTAGCTAAAATTTTTTCTTTCCCTTTGATGGTTACATATTGCGGAGTAAAATTTTTCTCCACATCCACACCCAGTTTCTTCTGGGGCAGGTCCTTGACATGGCCGACCGAGGCTTCTATAATAAATTCTTTCCCCAAAAATTTTGACAGAGATTTGGTTTTGGTGGGGGACTCCACGATTACTAAATTCTTGGCCATCCTATTTTGCTTTTTTTTCATTCGTTACTGGTTTTGTCAAATTCTATTTTGTCGCTCATTAAATCTTTCAGGGCTTGCTCGGTAACTTTGTTTATCGGCTCTTTGTGCTCCAAGCTTAAGATATCCTCTTTGGCCTGCATTTTTTTGCGATTCAAACTGCGGGCGTACTTGGCTGAAATAATCACCATCTGATAACGATTTTCTTTCTTTTTGTCTAACCCACTCAAATATTCCAAATCCATGTCTCCTCCTTAATGGTTTTGTTTATTTCTCCAACCTGTGAAATTGAAATTTCGGGATGTGTTCTTTTCGGCTCGGATGATATCTCTGACTATGCTTACGGATTCTTTTAAATCCCTGTTTACTATTACGTAATCATATTTGTCCCAAAAGGAAATTTCTTTCAAAGCTTCCTTTAATCTCTTCTGAATTATTGGGGATGAATCGGTTTTTCTTTTCTGCAATCTACGCTTCAACTCGGAAATAGAGGGGGGCAGAATATAAATTAAAATTGAATCCGGATATTTTTTCTTCAGGGCCAAAGCACCCTGGGGGTCCAAAGTAAAAAACATAGTTAATTTTTTAGCCCGGGCCTGGTCTACCGGTTTTTTCAAGGTGCCGTAATATTTTCCGAATACTTTGGCCCACTCCGCAAACTGTTTTTTTGCTATCATCTCCTTAAATTTCTTTTCGGTCTCAAAGAAATAATCTTTGCCGCTTATCTCGTTTTTTCTGGGAAGACGAGTTGTGACTGAAACCGAATAGGCGGCGTCTCTGACGCTTTTAACAACCTGTCGGCATATACTGGTTTTGCCTCCTCCGGAAGGGGAGGATAAAACCACCAATAAAGTTTTTTTGTCTGAATTTTTCAAATTAAATTGTTTTATGGTTGACTGGGCAAATTTCTTCTGCGGTGCTAAAGTGATGAATGAAAAAATTAAGCGGCCGGAAACGGTGACCTGAATTGTGCTACTGGTTATTTATTATAGCACTTCTTAATTTTTTTCACAGGTTTCTTTTAGCAACAGCATGGTGTAACCAAACACCGGCACTCACTGGTTCAGAAGAACCTCATCTTGACCTGAACTTATCTCCTCGTTTTTTTATTCTATATTCTGAATCTGCTCTCTTATTTTTTCTATCTCTTCTTTTAGAATAATCACCTTTTGGGACACTTCCGCTTCCTGGGTTTTGGCCCCCATGCTGTTGGTCTCCCGGTGCATTTCCTGTAAAATGAAACCCAGTTTCTTTCCCTGAGAACCATTTTCCTGTAAAGTAGCCAAAAACTGCTGATTGTGGCTTTTGAAGCGGACACATTCTTCGGTGATGTCCGACCTTTCCGCCATCAGGGCTACTTCCAGAGCCAAGCGTTGTTCATCTACGATTTTTTCAGTCAAAAGCTCTGAGATTCTTTGTTTTAATCGCTTACGATAATTCTCCACACTTTTTTGAGATAACCCTTCAATTTCTTGCACTATCTGCTCCAGACTCACTGCTCTCTTTTTCAAATCCCGGGCTAATTGTTCACCCTCTTTCTGGCGCATCTGTTTTAATTGAGCCAGGGCTTCTATGGTTGCTTTGGAAATTAAACTCCACACTTTTTCCGGGTCAATCTCTTCTCTTTCATATTTTATCAAATTGGGCAGGGTCAAAATATCTTCTACCTCTATCTCCCCTTTGATTTTATATTTATCCTTTAATTCTTTTATAATTTTAAAATAAATCTCCGCCGCTTCCTGATTTAATTTGACCAGGTTGGCTACCGAGGTTTCCTCCCAGTTCAAGTTGTAATAAATTTTTCCCCGGCTGATTTGGCTTACTATTAATTCTTTAACTTTGGGTTCCAGGTCCGTGGCAAATTTAGGCAAGCGGCACTGGATTTCGCAGAAACGATTATTCACAGAGCTAATTTCGACTGTGACTTTAGCTCCGTTGATGGCGGTTTCAGCTCGGCCGTAGCCGGTCATGCTGGATATCATAGATTATGCAGACCTACATTTATATACAGCAGGTTTAACTTTGTCAACCCCATTTTAGCTGCTTTTGTGAATTTTAGCTAAAGATACCATCCTTGACAACTGATTCATACTGTTTAAATTGCTGAAACCATGATAATTAATTCTACTATGGTTTATGCTTTGGCCTGGGAGCTGAAACGAAATATTAGCGGAAGTAAAATTTTAGAAATCCGGGCAAATTCCGATTTTAAAGAAGTTTTATTTTTGACCCGGACAGAATCCAGGCGCCAAGCATTGCTGGTTTCCATCCATCCGGAGGATTATCGAGTGGAGATTTTAGACCAGAAGAAATATCGCAAATTGGAAAATCAGTTTCCCAATAAAAATACTTTGTCTGAACTTTTAGGTGCCACAATACAAAAAATTGAGCAGATTGATTTCGACCGCATTATGAAATTTTCATGTGTCAAATCAGGTGATAAAGTTTCGGAATACGAATTGTACTTGGAATTAACTGGTCGCAATAGTAATTTGATTTTAGTAAATCGTTTTGATTCCAAAATCATAGATGTATTAAAAAAAGTAGAGATGAAGGAAGGTTCACAGAGAACCCTGCTCCCCGATTATACTTATAAACTACCACCGCTTCCCCCACAAAAAAATCCTTTTTTGATTTCGGCATCTGGATTCAGCCAAATAATTTTATTCAATCCTAATCAAAATTTGACGGCGCTGTTGAGCAAAACTTTTTTAGGAGTGGATAAAGTTTTAGCCGGAGAAATTTTATTTTTATCCGGGCTGAAGGAACCGGTGGCAGAAAAGTTAAGCGACAGCCAACTGGAAAGTTTATGGAACAATTTCAATAATATATTTACTAAAATAAAGGAACGTAAATTTCATCCCATCGTCATTCTTGACGAAGAACAACAAAGATTAGCCGTTTCAGTTTTAGACCTGAGCTCAGTTCCGACAGCAAATAAAATTAAAGCAGATTCGGTGGCTGATGCCATCAGCGATTATTTCAAGATTAAATTCACCCAGGCAGAAAAAGAAAATCTGAAAAAGCAGATTTTACAGATAATAAATTCACAGCTCAAAAAACTGGAAGCCAGAAGCATCAATCTGCAAGCAGAATTGAAGGAAAATCAGGATTATGAGAAATTCAAGAAATTCGGGGACCTATTGACTATCAGTTTGGATAAAATTCAAAAAGGTCAGCCGTCCCTGAAAGTTGCAGATGTATTTGACGCCGCCTCTCCGGAAATAGAAATAGCATTAGACCCGGAGCGCTCACCGGTCAAGAATGCTGAAAATTATTACCGAAAATTCCGCAAAGCCAAAACTGCTCTACAAGTAATTCAGAAAAGATTACATCAAACAGAAGCGGAAATTAAAATTTTTGCGGAGTTGAAGAATGAGGCAGAAAAAGCAGCTAAACTGGAGGATTTGGAAAAAATTAAAGAAGTGTTAATTAAGAAAAAGTTAATGGCCAGAAAAGAAACCAAAGAGCAAAAATCCAAGAAGCAAAAGAAAACTTTATTCCGGGAATTCATCACATCCGATGGGTGGAAAGTTTTGGTGGGAAGGAACAGCAAAGAAAATGAATATTTGTCATTCAAGTATGCCCGGCCGCATGATTTCTGGTTTCATGCTCATACCGCGGCTGGAGCGCATGTGGTTCTGGTCAGAGAGAACCGGAAAAAGCAGCCTCCTAACAATACTATTGTGGAAACCGCCCGGATTGCGGCATATTATAGCAAAGCCAAGGGCTCTAAGAAAGTGGAGGTTTTGTATACGGAGGCAAAGTTTGTAAAAAAGCCCAGGAAGGGAAAGAGCGGGAGCGCGATTGTGGAAAGGAAGAAAACTATCTTGGTGGAGCCGAAATTACCGGAAATTTCGACTATCTCTTAGGCATCTTGGCCTCTAGTTGTTTTAATAAATCATCCACGTATTGAATATCTTCTTTTGCACCTTGTTTGACAAAAATAGCTTTGGCTTTATTAAATTTTTCTTCGGCTGCGTCCATTTGGCCGACGTCCCATAGAACCAATCCCCAATTTACATAAGCCTTGGCATAATTTGGCCTAAGCTGAACGGCTTTTTGACACTTTTCCAGGGCTTCCTGGCTGCGGTTTAAATTAAACAAAGCTCCGGACCAACTATAATAGGCCTCAGCCATTTTAGGGTTAAGCTCCACCGCTTTTTCGTATTTTGCGATGGCCTCATTATATTTCTTTAAATTGGCTAAGGCCAGCCCCCAATTATAATAAGCGGAATAATTTTTAGGGTTAATCTCTATAACTTTCTGGTACTTCTTTGTAGCTTCTTCATACCTGCCGAGGTTGCCCAACGCACCTCCCCAATTGTAATAAGCCAGGTCAAATTTGGGATTAATTGCAACTGCTTTCTTAAATTTCTCTAAGGCATCTTGACTTCTACCTAAAGAAACTAAGACCGCTCCCCAATTGGAGTAAGCCAATGTATATTGGGGATTAATTTCAACTGCTTTTTGATATTTCTCAATTGCTTCACTATGTCTTCCCAATTTACCCAAGACCAGCCCCCAGTTGTAATAGGCAGTATCAAACTGAGGTTTCAGGTCGGTTGCTTTTTGATATTTGTCGAGGGCTTCTTGATACCTTCCCAATTCCCCTAAAACCAGTCCCCAGTTGTAATAGAGATTGGCATTATTGGGGTCAAGCAGAAGCGCTTGTTTATATTTTTCTATTTCTTGCTCTTTGAGACTTGCCTGACCTATAGCCAATTCAAAAGAAAGGAAATAGAGAACAACCGTCAGAATCACAAAGCGTTTTATGAATTTCCAATAACTTTTTTTAAACATGGGGCTTCTCTCTGGACATAAAATATCGCCTCTTTTACTTCCCGTCAAGCAAAGTTTGTGAAAAAACCCAGAAAAGGAAAGAGCGGGACCGCGATTGCGGAGAGGCAGAAAACTATCTTGGTGGAGCCGAAATTGCCGGAAGAAAGGTCTACTACTTAGTTTCTATTTCCTTCAATAAATTTTCTACTCTTTCAGCTGCAGCTTTTCTTCCCTGTTTTTCATACATTTCTTTAGCGGTAGTAATTTTTTCTTTAGCCTGATCAATTTTCCCTAAATTCAAAAGGGCTTTAGCCCAGCTAGTATTCATGTTTGCAAAGAATGGAGGATATGGAGCACTAGATGGGAAGAGTTCATTCGCCTTGTTAAATTTGCGACACGCCTCCTCATACCGACCTAATTTAAATAAGGCCTTACCCCAACCAGCATAGAAGACCGGAGAGGGGCTTGGCTGGTTACGAAACTCTGGCAGATCCTCAACTGTTTTAACTGCTTTTTTGAATATTTTTGCGGCTTCTTCATACCGACCCAGTTGAAGTAAATAATATCCCGTATACAAACAGAGGTCTGCAACCTTGGGGTCCTTAGGGTCGATCTTCATCCCCTCCTTATATGCTGTTATCAACTTTTCGCTCTTATGGTCAATCTCCTCTTTCTTCCTCCAGACTTCCACAGCCTCATCCTCTCGACCTAAAAAATCTAAAGCGTACCCCCACTTGTCATAAGCATAAGTATACTTAGGATTAATCTCCAACTCCCTTTGATATATCTCTATGGCCTCCTCATACCGACCTAAATTTTCTAAAGCGCCCCCCCACTGGTCATAAGCATAAGTATACTTAGGATTAATCTCTACCACCTTCTTAAACTTTTCTATGGCCTCCTCATACCTGCCTAATCCACCTAAGGCTACTCCCCAATTGGAATAAGCCTCATCATCCTTAGGATTAATCTCCACCGCCCTTTGATATATCTCTATCCCTTCCTCTTTCCGACCTAAATTTTCTAAAGCCCATCCCCAATTGAGATAAACTCCATTATACTTGGGATTAATCTCTACCGCCTTCTTAAACTTTTCTATTGCCTCCTCATACCTGCCTAATTTATTTAAAGCCACTCCCCAATTGGAATAAGCCTTAGCAGACCCAGGATCAATCTCGGCCGCCTTCTGAAACAGCTCAATTGCCTTCCGGTACCTCTTTTCTTGCTCCTCCCAGGTCGTCCCCGTCGTCACCACCGCCGTTTCGGCTTTATTACATAGGGCCATCCCCCAATTAATATATGCATCTACATATTTTGGATTAATCTCCAGTGCTTTTTTAAACTTCTCTATCGCTTCATCATAACGAGCCGAATCAGCTAAAGCGTTTCCCAAATTGAAATACTCTTCTGCGTTCATTTCTTTAATTTCACTTGTTATCTGATATTTTCCCTCGTCCTGTTTATGGCTGTCTAAACTCCCTTCCGCCACCAATGGATTGAAATGACCTGCACCAAGCCCAAAAACTACAGTAGCTATGCCTATTACCCAACAGTGTATTCTAAGCATAAATTCCGCCTTTCTCCTTGACATTCAATATCTCCATTTTTACCTTCCCGTCAAGCCACGTTTGTGAAAAAAATGAGAAAAGGAAAGACCGGGACCGCGATTGTGGAGAGGAAGAAAACTATCTTAGTGGAGCCGAAATTGCCGGAAACATAAGCTATTTCTTAGCTTCTAATTTTTTTAAGGAATTTTCTACTTTTTGAGCTTCCCCTTTTCTTCCCTGTTTTTCAAAAAGCTCTTTAGCTATTTTAAATTTTTGCTTTGCTTCTTCTATTTTTTTTAACTTCCAAAGAGCTGCTGCCCAATAAGAATAAGCCCATGCATCTTTAGGATTAAATTCAATCACCTTTTGATATTTCTCTATGGCCTCCTGATACCTGCCTAAATTATGTAAAGCCACTCCCCAATTTACATAAGCCTCTGCATACTTAGGATTAAGCTCAACCGCCTTCTTGAGTTTCTCTATCGCCTCCTCATCCCTGCCTAAATTAACTAATGCCACTCCCCAATTGTAATAAGCCTTATCAAACTTAGGATTAATCTCTACCGCCTTCTGAAACTTCTCTATCGCCTCATACCTGCCTAAACTCCCTAAAGCTAATCCCCAATCGTAATAAGCCCAATCATACTTAGGATTGATCTCGAGTGCCTTCTGATACTTCTCTATCGCCTGTTCATACCGGCCTAAATTACCTAAAGCCCCTCCCCAATGGTAATAAGCCTCTGCAAGCTTAGGATTAATCTCCACTGCCTTCTGGCACTTCTCTATCTCCTGCTCATACCTGCCTAAATTACCTAAAGCCACTCCCCAATTTAAATAAGCCTCTGCTAACTTAGGATTAATCTGCACTGCCTTTTTATACTTCTCAATCTCCTCCTCATACCTGCCTAAATCACGTAATGTCACTCCCCAATTGTAATAAGCTTTATCATCCTTGGGATTAATCTCCACTGCCTTCTTATACTTCTCTATCGCCTCTTCATACCGGCCTAACTTACCTAAAGCCACTCCCCAATTGTAATAAGCTTTATCATCCTTAGGATTAATCTCTACTACCTTCTTATACTTCTCTATCGCCTCTTCATACCGGCCTAACTTACCTAAAGCCACTCCCCAATTTACATAAGCCTCTACAAGCATAGGATTAATCTCCAACGCCCTCCTAAACTTTTCTATCGACTCCTCATTCCTGCCTAAATCACGTAAAGCCACTCCCCAATTTACATAAGCCTCTACAAACTTAGGATTAATCTCTACTGCCTTCTGATACTTCTCTATCGCCTGCTCATTCCTGCCTAAATTATATAAAGCCCCGCCCCAATTATAATAAGCTTCTGCATCTTTAGGATTCAGCTGAATTGCTTTCTTATATTTCTCTATCTCCTGCTCATCTACACCTGAATTGCCTAACGCCAACACCAAATTACAATAAGCTACAGCGAGTATCAGACTTCCAACAATTACTCCTAGTATATAGTGACGAAATTTAAGCATAAATTCTCCTTTTTTCCTTGACATACAATATCTCCCTTTTTACCTTCCCGTCAAGCCAAATTTAGAAAAAAACTTGAAAAGAATAATCATATTCATAGTTTTAGCAGTCATATTGCTAATCCTATTATATATCTTCCTCTCCAAACCAGCCAACTCCTTGTCCGATTCCCAATTCGTCGAAATCTACGTCCAGCTCTCAATTCTATCCCAACAATATGCCGGCAACCCCGAAACCTTCCAGCAAGAAAAACAGAAACTCTTCAAACAGCACAAAGTTTCAGAAAAAGAGTTCCGGAAATTCCACCAAAAGTATAAAGACCAGCCGGAAAAATGGGTAGACATCTGGAAGAAAATCAATCGAAGATTGGAAGAAAAATTAAAAGAAGTCCAAAAACCTAGGCCGTGAAAGCATTTTTAATATGCAGAATCTTGGGCCCGGCCTTCATATCAATCGCCACCACATCAAAACGAAAACCCTCACAATCCAGTTGATTTTTACTGATAAAAAAATTAGCCGCATCAATCAGCAGTTTTTGTTTTTTTAAATTCACTCTCTCTTCCGGCGCACCGAAATTTTTGGAACGGGCCGTTTTCACCTCCACAAAGGCAATCGTATTGCCGTCGCGAACAATAATATCAATCTCCTTATGCCCGTAGCGAAAATTTTTATCCAGAATCTCCATGCCGGAATTTTTCAGAAAATCTGCAGCCAGCTTCTCCCCCTTATTTCCCAGACTTGTTTTAGAGGTCATAGCCCCAACCCATACTCTTTGGATTTCAGATAAGAAAGCTTCACCGGAGCATATCCTAAGCGGTGCAAAGGAGTGGGGCCGAATTTTTTCAGGGCTTCCTGGTGTTTTTTAGTGCCATACCCCTTATGCCTGTCAAAACCGAATTCCGGAAACTGTCGATGCAAAGTTTGCATTATTTTATCCCGCGTGACTTTGGCGATTATGGAAGCAGCCGCTATGGATTGGGACTTGGAGTCTCCTTTAATTATAGGCATTTGGGGAATTTTCAGATGAGGAATTTTTTCTCGTCCATCCACCAGTACAAATTCCGGAGAGATTTTCAGATTAAGCAAAGCTTGATGCATGGCCTTTAAAGAAGCTTTTAAGATATTGAGCTGATTGATATCACCCACTTCAGCTATCCCCACACCCACACTTAATGCTTTTTTTTTAATCTGCTTGAAGAGTTTTTCTCTCTGGAGGTGGTTTAATTTTTTGGAGTCGTTGATATCAGGCAGGAGTATTTTGGGAGGGAAAATCACTGCCGCCGCCACCACCGGTCCGGCCCAGGGACCCCGGCCGACTTCGTCCACTCCGGCAATATGGCGAAATCCTTTTTGGGATAAATCCGATTCAAAAAAAAGCCAATCCTTAAGCTTGGCTTTTTTCGCTTGGCTCGGGCTTGGGCGTGACATCGGTCTCCAAAGGAGCTTCCTCTTTGATTTCCTCCAAACCGAATTTCTCCATCTTTTCTTTGATGCGGGCAGACTTGCCTTTTAATCCTCGTAAATAATAGAGCTTGGCTCGTTTGACCTTACCTTCTTTGAGTAATTCTATCTTGGATAGGTTGGGAGAGTGCAAAGGAAAAATTCTTTCCACCCCCACTCCGGCCGTGACTTTACGGACGGTAAAGGTGGCACCGATGCCGGAACCCCGCCTTTGAATCACCACACCCTCGAAGGTCTGGAGTCTTTCTTTATCCCCTTCTTTGATTTTGACCTGCACACTGACCGTGTCTCCCGGTCTGAAATCCGGTAGCTTCGACTTTTTGTATTTGGCTTCTACTGCGGCAATTAAATCCATGACTGGCTAATCCTCCTGTCCTATGAAAGTAAGGGATGGTCGAGCTTGCCTTGACCTATCCCTATGAAAGTAAGGGATGGTCAACAATAGTCAATACTCAAGGATAGTCAACAATAATATCCTTGAGCATTGTTGACTATAATGGTCTAATGTTGACCATTATTGACTATGGTCAAGCTTGGCTTGACCTATCCATTTTTAATCTTCTTAAGATTTTTTCATCCTCTTGTGAAAGTGTAATTTTCTCTAATAAATCCGGCCGATTCAGAAAAGTTTTTCTCAAGGCCTCTTCCCTTCTCCAGATTCTGACTTTCTCATGGTCCCCTGAAATAAGAATCTCCGGCACTGCTAAATTTTTGAAATTTTGCGGCCGGGTATATTGGGGGAAACCTAAAATTCCGTTGTAGAAGGAATCATTCTCGGCCGACTGAAAATTTCCCAGAACTCCGGGAATTAAGCGAACCACTGCATCAATTACAACCAGAGCCGGCAATTCTCCGCCGGTTAAAACAAAATCTCCTATGGATACTTCTTCGAGCTCAAAGAGCTGTTGGAGACGCTCATCTACTCCGGCATAATGCCCGCAGATTATAATTAAATTTTCCTCTTGAGAGAAATCTTGCGCCATTATCTGGTCAAATTTTTTCCCGCTGGCTGATGTCAAAATAATTCTTTTGCTACCGGTAAGCTGGCTCAAAACCTTTTCCAAAGCTCCGGCCAAAGGCTCCGCTTTCATCACCATTCCGCCGCCGCCGCCAAAGGGAGTATCATCTACGGTATTATGCTTGTCAGTGGTGAATTCCCGGATATCCCAGATTTTAATTTCCACTAAATTTTTCTCCCGGGCTTTTTTGATCAAGCTTTCCCCGATGACCGAGGAGATTACCTTGGGGAATATGGTCACAACATCAATTCTCATTTTATTCTTCTACCGCTAAATTAAAGTTCACCAAAAGTTTTTTGTTTATCAAATCCACTTTCAAGACCGCCTCTTTGGTGGCCGGAATATAATAATTTTTATTTTCAGATTCCACCCAAATTACAGCATTGGCCGGATTTTCGATAATTTCTTTTACCCTTCCTAAATATTGTTTATCTTCCGTCTCCACTTCCAGTCCGATTAAATCGAAGATGTAATATTCATCCGCCTTAAGCTTGGCCAAAGATTCTTTTTCAACCTCCAGATATTTTCCGACTAAACCTTGAGCCTGTTCGGGTGTATCTATTTCTTTAAACTTTAAAAGAACCTTATTTTTAAATTTTCTGGCTTTTTCTATTATAAAAGGAGGTTTTTCCGGCAGGAGAAAAACCTCTTTTATGGTCAACAGGGTTTTTGGGCTCGTGGCTAACGGTGTAACTACAACTTCCCCTTTTAAACCTCGGGTCTTGCTGATAATCCCTAAGCTAACCCTTTCACTCTGACCACCGGGAATGAGTTCACTCTGACGATTCGGAACGGCCAAGCTAAAGTTATTCCAAAATCTCGAGCACTGCTCGTTTACCCTTTTTGGCGGAAGCCGCGGTCAAAAGAGTCCGAATGGAGCGGGCTGTGTTTCCTTTTTTCCCGATCACTTTCCCCAGGTCTCCCTGGCCTACCCGCAATTCATAGACCGTGGTTTTTTCTCCTTCCACTTCGGTTATCTTTACCTGGCTAGGATTATCCACCAGCTCTTTGACAATGGTTTCGATGAGAGCCTTCATAGAGTAGGTTTCTTCCATTAGTTCCTCCTTTTCCCGCTCTGTTCAGGCGGGGTTTTAACCTGTGACAGGTTCAGTTTAAGTTTTAGCTTCAGTTTCTGGTTTAACTTCAGCCACTGTCTTATCTTTAGCTTTTCTCCTCTTTTTACGTGCTCTTTCGGGTAATTGTTTAGCTATATTCAGGGAAGAGACATCTTCCCCTTTTTTGAGGGCTTCCCATTTTCTCAAAAGCCCGATGTTGCGGAAAATCGATTCCACGGTTCCGGACATTTGGGCTCCTTTTTTGAGCCAGTCGAAGACCTTGTCTTCTTTGAGCTCTACCTGAGCCGGCTGGTAAATGGGATGATAATGCCCGATAAATTCAATGAACCTTCCATCCCGGGGCATGCGGGAATCGCTTACCGTAAAGCGGTAGAAAGCCCTTTTGTTGGCACCCATTCTTCTCAAGCGTATGGTAACAGGCATATTATTTGTATTCCTCCTTAGTTAATAGTCAATAATGGTCAACTATAGCATTATTGACTATAGTTGACTAATGAAAACATTTTGCCTAATTTTTTCAAGTCCATTTTCTGGAAATTTTTCACCATCTTCTCCATCATAGCAAACTGCTTTAATACTTTATTGACATCCTGAATGGAAGTCCCGCTCCCCAGGGCGATTCGTTTTCTTCTGCTGCCGTCTATTATATTAGGATTCACTTTCTCTTTTTTGGTCATGGAGCAGATAACCGCTTCCACTTTGGTAAGGGCTTTTTCGTCCATCTCCATCCCTTTGAATTTCCCCATGCCCGGGACCATTCCTAAGACGGATTCCAACGGACCCATTCTCTTAATTTGTTGTAGTTGCTCGTAAAAATCTTCCAGAGTGAAAGATCCCCCTCTAAGTTTCTTTTCTAATTTTTCAGCTTCTTCAATTTTGATGGATTCCTGGGCTTTTTCCACCAGAGAGACAACATCTCCCATTCCCAAAATGCGGGAAGCAATTCTTTCCGGGTAAAATAACTCTAAAGCGTCCGTCTTTTCACCCACTCCGATAAATTTTATGGGTTTGCCGGATACGGCCCGGATGGATAAAGCCGCTCCACCTCTGGTATCTCCGTCCAATTTGGTTAGAATGACTCCGTCGAGGCCGACTTTTTGTTCAAAACCCGAAGCAATGTTAACCGCATCCTGCCCGGTCATTCCGTCCACGACTAACAACACTTCCTGGGGTTTTAGCTCTGATTTGATTTCAGCCAATTCATTCATCAGGGCCTCATCTATATGTAATCTTCCGGCGGTATCGATTATGACTAAATCAAAGCCATTTTGTCTGGCATACTCAAATGCTTCCTGGCAGATTTTAAGCGGCTTGGCATCTAAGCTGAAAGTGGAGATTTTAAGATTCTTTCCCAAAATTTTCAACTGTTCGATAGCTGCAGGACGATAAATATCAGCTGCCACAAGCAGTGGCCTTTTCCCCTTTTTTTCATAAAATTTGGCTATCTTTCCACAGGTGGTAGTCTTACCGGAACCTTGCAGACCGGTTAACATAAAAACTGTGGGTTCGGTGCCGGAAAACCGCAATGGTTTGTTTTCCTTGCCTAAAAGCTCCACCATCTCGTCATAAACTAATTTAATTAAAAGTTGTCCGGGCTTTACTCCTTTGAAGGTCTCCTGACCTAAAGATTTTTGCTCAATGGAAGAGATGAAATCCTTTACTACTTTGTAGTTGACATCTGCTTCCAGAAGGGCAACTTTTACCTCTTTGAGGGCTTCCTTTATATTGCTTTCCGAAAGCCGGGCATACCCTCGGAGTTTGTTGAATATCTTATCAAATTTTGAACTTAATTCGGTAAACATAAAGTTGCTAGTTTATAGAATATTAATATAACAATTAAATAGAATTAAGCAAGTTAAAATTATGCTCGGGACTGAACTTGAGCTATTTTTCCAGAAGAAGTTCATCTAATCGTTCTCTGGTTATGCCTGCCGACCGAAGTATACTCAATAAAGTTCCTTTTGCTAATTCAGGATGATTAGGAATTATTATTTTAAAAGTTTTTTGGGGAGAAATTTTTATCAAAGAGATATGACTTCCTCTTTGTCTGACTTTGGAAAAACCATCCTTTTCGAGAAGTTTTATTAATTTTTCACCAGAAAGGACTGGTAATTTTTTCAATTAAGTGTGGACTTCTATAGGGGTAAAGAAAGTTTCGTCTCTGGCACTTGGTATGTCTTCATCTCCGAAACTTTCGATATATAATATTAGCGCCTCTTTTATGTTTGCCAACGCCTCTTCCACACTCTTTCCTTGGGATACAACATCTATTTCAAAACACTTGGCTATGTAAAAATCTTCTTCTTTTCGTATGCCCAGAGAAAACTTATATATTTTGTCGCTCATATACTTATTCGTCTAATCGGCAATTTAAGTACCGCACTTAAAAAATGATTATTTAAAAAATTATACATACTCGGCACAGACACTTAACCAATCCACACACAATATAGACACCCCGTATACTTTGTCAAGACAAAATTTTTAATCTATTATTGTATGATTCTTTATGGTTTATTTTTGTGCAAAATCTTGCATATCTTTAAAACTTACGCTTCCCTTAGCTCTTTTATGGCCCTTTGGTAATCTTTAGCCTGAAATATAGCCGACGCCGCTACCAAAACCTCCGCCCCGGCTTTTTTAGCTAATTTAGCAGTTTTCGAATTTATCCCTCCATCAATTTCAATATAATATTTATACTTTTTTTCCTGCTTCAACTTTTTCGCTTCTTTAACCTTAGGCAAAACCGAAGAGATAAAACTTTGTCCGGCAAAACCGGGATTAACAGTCATAATCAAAAGTAAATCCAAATCTTTCAGATAGGGCTTCACTTTAGCCAATGGAGTTTTTGGTCGCAAAGAACAACCCGCTTTCATCCCCAAACTTTTAATCTTAGAAATGACCGGCTTCAAATTCGGACAGGCCTCAATATGAACCGTCAAAATATCCGCCCCGGCTTGGGCAAAATCCTTAATATATTTACCAGGGTTTTCAATCATCAGATGCACATCCAGGGGAAGTTTGGTGCAACGATTGATAGCTTCGACTACCACCGGGCCGAAAGTCAGGTTATCCACAAAATGCCCGTCCATTACATCACAATGAATCCAGTCCGCCCCGGCTTTTTCGACTTTCTCAATTTCATCTTGCAAATTTCTAAAATCAGAAGCTAAAATCGAAGGGGCAATTTTAATTTTAGATTTCATTTATTTATGGTGAGCTTGCCGAACCATGGTGAGTGTGAACCGAATCATCGATTAGTCGGTTTTACTGACTTCAATTTCAATCTCGCTATCACGCGGGACTTTGGTGTCCGCCTCCAGAGACTGCTCGAGGATAATTCCCGGAATCTGTTCTTTCTCCTCTTTCATTTTAATTTTTTCCACTTTCAATCCGGCATCCGTGAGTATCTTGACCCCTTCATCCATATACTTCCCTACCACATAGGGAACTTCAACCGAATCCGAGGCCGGGGATTTATTGACTATCAGATTGATGGCCGTTCCATAAGGGACTCTGGTCCCGACTTCCGGCAAAGAGGCCACCACAAAATTTTCCGGCAGAGTATCCGCATACTGCCAGGCCAGCTCACCTACGGTTAAGCCCCAGTCAGCTAAGCTAATTTCGGCCTGCCTCAAAGAGACGCCACTTAATTCCGGGACATAGGTCATATCCGCTTCTTTGCTGATTTGCACCCGGACTTCCCGGTTTCGTTTTACTTTGGAATTCGGCTCCGGGATTTGGGATAAAATTATCCCCTGGAGTTGAGAGGGATTATAAATTTGAGAAACGATTTTTAACCCTAAATCCGCTTTTTTCAATTTGGTCTGGGCCTGCTCGATCGTCAAGCCCACCACCTCCGGAACTTTGATATCCCAGGCATGCTTGACGATAATGGGCATCACCACCCGGTCCGTCAGAATCACCACAAAAAAAAGTGCCAGACCTATTTTAAGCAACCTGTTCCAGAATCTTTTGTGCCGGTGGTAATGATTTTTCAGCGAGTCCCGGATATATTTTCCCAACACCTCAAAGAAATTTTTGTCTATATCAGCCATTTTTTTAATCCCGCGGCAAATGAGCCGTCTATATTATGCAGGAAAGGGTAAGTTTTCACAAATTTATTTTCAGTTAATTCGGGATTTACAAATTCTGAAGCATCCACCAAACTGAAATTTTCATTTTCCGACAGAAACTTTTCCATCACCATTTCATTTTCCTCTTTGGCCAGGGTGCAGGTGCTGTAGACCATTATACCCCCTTTTTTGAGCAGTTCTTTGGCGTTATTCAATAAATCCAATTGTAATTGACTCAATCTTTTTAAATCTTTTTCCTGTTTAAGCCATCTGGCTTCTGCGTTTCTTTCCAAAACCCCCAACCCGGAGCAGGGTGCGTCCAGCAAGATTTTATCCGCCGGCTCGCTTTTGAAATCAGTGCCGTCACCCATTTTAGTTTCTACGATTTTTACTCCCAATCTCTGGCAGTTTTCGGAAATAAGCTTCAATTTATTCAAACTTTTGTCCAGAGCAATAATTTTTCCTTGGTTCTGCATTTTTTCGGCCATAAAAATAGTCTTCCCTCCCGGAGCCGCGCACAAATCCAGGACGGTTTCGCCCGGCTGCGGGTTTAAAAGCAAAACCGGCACAGCCGTGCTTTCATCCTGGATGTAAATCAACCCTTGATTCAAAATATCCAAATTGTCCAAATCAACCGCGGATGAAAAAGTGTAAAAATTCTCCAGCCACTTGCTTTTTTGATACTCTGTTTTTTCTGTTTTTAATTTTTTCTCCACAGAATCCGGATCGGTTTTTAACAGATTAATTCTGAAAGAAATTTTGGGTTTGGCATTAAAAAAACCGCATAACTTGATGGTGTTTTCTTCTCCGTATTCGGAAAGCCATTTTTCAATCATCCAGTCCGGAAATGAATAGAATATTCCCAAAAACTGCACCGGGTTTTCTCTGGCAATCCGGACTTTTTCTTTTTCCCGGATATAGTTTCTTAAAACCGCATTGACCAGACCGGCCGTGCCGCTATGGCCATATTTTTTGGCTAATTTTACCGACTCATCCACTGCAGCTCTCTCCGGCACCTTATCCATATAATCGAGCTGATACACCCCCATTCTTAAAATATTTCTTATCCAGGGGGTTAATTTTTCTAATTTTTCTTTTAAAAAGGTCTGAATCCCGAAATCGATTCTTCTTCTTAATTTGGTGGTCCCGTTGACCAGTTCGGTGATAAATCTGCGGTCCAGATTGGAACTCTTATTTTCACCGCAGTAAAAATCAATCCCATCGGATGCCAGAAGCCCTTCCTCTTCAATTCCGTATAAAATTCTCAAAATAATTTCTCTGGGGCTATATTTTTGGGGGGAACTTTTTGCTTTGGCGGATAAATTTTTGGTCTGCATGTTAATAACCCAGCTCCAGGGGAGTTAAAAGTTTATCTTCTTTCTTGCAATATAAGCCGGTTCTTTTAATCAAAAGCCGCAAAATCTCTTTTTCGTCCAGCCCCAGACCGTAGTGTAAAACTTCCTGGGGACGGGCATAACCCAGAGGCGCCAAAACCAGACTCATTTTTAATTTAGTTTTTTCTGTATTGAGTTTTTCAACGTCTAGAGATACAATAAACGGTCTGATATCTAATTCTTGAGTGTTCTCCTTTTTGACTCTGGTTGCAATTAAATGTTTTTTCTCTAAGATGGAGGCAATTTTAGTTTGAATTTGTTCCGGAGAAAAAGGCAACTCCACTTCATAGCTAGCAAGATTGATACTTTCTGATAAAGATACTGTTTTTCCCAGAATAACTTTGGCTTGCAAAAATTTAAATCCTTCCGGTAAATTTGAATTCAATCGGGACAAAAACTCTTCTTTGAATGGGGTTTCTAATTGCAAATCCAAATATTCAGCGCCGCTTACAAATCCGATCGGCAGAGGCGGTCCGAAGGAGACTTTCTGATGAGGATGAAATCCCAGACTGTACTCTACTGGAATTGTAGCACGCCGAAAGGTTCGCTCAAACATTCTGATGACATCCAGATGAGAAGTATATCTTACTTCTTCAGATTTACTCCACTGCAATCTGACTTTACTGTTGACTAAGCTGGTAGCCGTTTTTTTTTGGACAATCTTTTTTTTCCGCCCATAACCGTCATCCTCCCGGCTTTTAGGATTCTCAAAGGGCGGAGGTAGTTTCTCATCGCCGGTCATTACAGCAATTTTCAAACTTTCATCAGCCTCTAATCTGGCTTGGATTAACTTTTGTTTTTCTTTCACCTGAATATGCTCCCAGGCCAAAATGTCATTGTGATTTTTAGCGGAGGAGTAATCTCCCATTTTGAGGCAGTTTTCCTGAAAAACTTTTTCCCAGAAAGAGAAATTAAAAATGTTTTCTTCAGATTCGGATTTTGACTCTTCTTGCCAAATTTTATGAATTACTGAATTTAACTTTCTATCCCCTCTGGCTAAAATCCCCTTCAAAAAAAATTTTTCCTCATCCGGGAAACTTATCCTCATTTTCCTGAAATTCAGATTCAGTTTCAGATAGGAAATCTTGGCTCTCAAATTTTCCAAATCCTCCAGCTTATTCCACTGCCACTGGGTCTGGGGTAACGGAATAAAAATTTTAAAACTCACAGCCAGATTTATGTCATTCCGGCTTTTTTTATTGATTTTATTAGCCTCTGACAAAAATTGCTCCAGCTCTTCCATATCTTGTTCTGCCTCATGCGGAACTCCTAGATAAAAGGAAAGTTTCAAACCTCTGAATTGATATTGATAGATATTATCTATTATTGCCAAAAGTTGTCCTGCGGCAATTTTTTGATTCAAAAAATTCCTTAATCTATCAGAAACAGCTAAAGCGGAGAATGAAAGATTAGTTCTCTTTTGTTCCGCCAGAAGTTTGATAACCTCCGGAGTCAAAACCAGATGGTTTACATCAGGGAAAAAGAAAGAAACTCTTTTATTGGCGAATTTTTCCCACAAAGTCTTTAGCAGGGGAGCAAAATTTTCATAACCCGCCGGAATTCTGATTGAAACTTCCTGCTCGCCTGTATTATCCAGGGCGATTTGAATCTCTTTTATCAGATCTTCTTCCTTACCAGCAGTAATCATAAGACCTTTCCTTTCAGTCTCTACCAAAGGGATAATTCTTTTTTCAGAATAATGTTTCGGATTTTCGGAAAATTTTACGGAAATAGAATCAGGAACCTCTTTTGATTTAGTTTTGGGGCTTTTATCACAATTTTTAATTTCATAAAAAGCCGGCACATAAATATTCGGCAGTTGACTTAAGCTTACCAGTAATTTTTCCTTTGATGCCTCTTCTTTTTTAGCCCTTTCGAATCCAATTAAAGTTTTATTAATGATTCCTTCCTCATCCCCCATAATAAAAAAGTCAAAAAAATCAGCCACAGGTTCCGGGTTCAAGGCCGATTTACCATAACCTGCTATAAGCGGATACTTATCTTCTCTTTCTTTAGCGTAAATTGGTATCTCAGCCAAATCCAGCATATTTAAAACAGAAGTATACTTAAGCTCATCAGTCAAAGTAAACAGAACTACATCAAATTCTCTTAATGGGATAAAACTCTCAATAGAAAATAAAGAAAGTCTTTCCCCTCTTAATATTTTTTCAGCATCTTTAGCCGGCAAAAAAACTCTTTCAGCCAGCCAATTCTGATTTTGATTTATCATATAATACAAGTAGTTTAAATCTGAATTAGATACTCCGTAGTCATAGATAGCCGGATAAGCCAAAGCCAGCTTAAATTTCCCTGCAGATGGTTTTTTAATTACACCTCCTTCATTCCCGATATATCTTCCGGGCTTAATCACAAAAGGCAGGAAATCTTTTTCAATTCTGGTTTTGAAATCTACGGTCATATTTTAAGTAGGATAAATTTTAAGACCTGAATTGTCAAACCCTCTCCAAATAAAAATCCCCCTTAGCGGAGCAGGGGGAGATTTATTCAGCTTGCCTAACTCAAATTATTATTTGTATATCTGAGAGTGGTTACATTTACAGACCTGCACCAAACCCTGTCTGAATCTCCAGGAATCCATGGAAGTCCTTTCAGACTTCACATACATAATTGGCTGTTTGGGTCCCTGGCATTTGGGACAAATAACTACGTTCTTGGTTTTCTTGGCCTTGTCGGCAAAAGATTGTTTTTTAGCCATAATTTTCTCCTCGATTTACTGTATAAGTATACGTCTGAAAACTCATAAAGTCAACTGATTTTTCCCAAATTAAAATTTATCAATTAGATTGCTTTTTTTACTTGACAAGTTAAAATTAATACGTATATATTTTGAAACAAAGGGGTGCCTGCCGAAAAGGCGGGCTGAGATCAAACCCTTAGAACCTGATCTGGATAATGCCAGCGTAGGGAAAAAAGTTGCGATGCAACCGCACATCCAGTTCAGGTGTGCGGTTTTAGTTTAGTTGAAAATTTAACCCAAAGGAGGTTTTACATGACTAAATTCAGTGCCGTAGGAGAAAGCCAGGTCACCAAAGCCATCGTGGACCATTTCTACGCCCAGCTTTCCAACTTCATCAAATCTGATGTCATCGTGGTTGGAGCCGGACCAAGCGGACTGGTAGCCGGAATGGATTTGGCTAAAAAGGGGTACAAAGTTCTGCTGGTTGAAAACAACAACTACATCGGCGGCGGATTCTGGATTGGCGGTTATTTAATGAATGGAGTTACGGTCCGAGGACCAGCTAATCAGGTCTGGGATGAAATCGGTGTGCCATATAAAGAAGTTGAGCCGGGTTTATTCTTGGCTGACGGTCCCCATGCTTGCTCTAAATTGATTGCGGCTGCCTGTGATGCCGGAGTCAAGATTCAGAATATGACCAGAGTAGAAGATGTGATTCTAAGAGAAAATAACCGGGTAGCTGGAGCAGTTATCAACTGGTCACCGGTGGCAGCTTTGCCTCGTCAGATTACCTGTGTTGACCCGATTGCTATTGAATCAAAGCTAGTGATTGATGCTACCGGACATGATGCGGTGGTTGCCAGAGCCTTAGCAGACCGAGAAGTATTGCAGATGAAGAAGGTTTGCGGCTCCATGTGGGTGGAGAAATCTGAGGATACTCTGGTGGAGAAAACCGGTGAAGTTCATCCCGGTTTAATTCTTTCCGGGATGTCGGTCTGTACTTTCTATGGAATTCCCAGAATGGGTCCGACTTTCGGTGGAATGCTTTTATCCGGCAGAAAAGCGGCTCAAATAGCCGACCAGATCATCAAAGAAAGATTTGCCGGCAACGACAAAAAAGCCGAAAAAGTTCTGGTAGAAGCTTAATTTAGAATTTTTTTGAACCGGGGATGGTAGCGGTCGGATTCATCCGACTGACCCCTCCCCTTAGAGGGGAGGATAAAGGTGGTAGCCCAACAAGTGGGTAGCCCTGTGGCTTCTGCCACAGGGGAATTTAAGTTTTTTTCTAAGTGGAATTTGAAAAATCTCTTTGAAGGAGAGTGATTTTATGAGTAATAACAGTAACGGGAAGAAAACTTTTGTTAAGCGCAGCTTTTCCGGGAACGGGGATACTATCACCCAAATGTGCTACGCCAAAAGGAATATTACAACCGAAGAGATGAGATATGTAGCGGAAATTGAAAATGAAGACCCGGAAGTAATCCGGCAGGAAATAGCTTCAGGCAGATTGATAATCCCCTCCAATATCAATCACACCAGTTTAAAACCCATGGGGGTGGGAAAGAAAGTTTCCATTAAAATTAACGCTAACATCGGAAATTCAGCAGTCACTTCAGATATTGACAACGAACTGCAAAAACTCAACCTGGCCGTCAAATTCGGAGCCGATACGGTGATGGATTTATCCACCGGCGGAGATTTGAATAAAATCCGGGAAGCCATAATCCAAGCCAGCCCGGTCCCGGTGGGAACTGTACCTATTTATCAGGTGGTGACCGAAGTCAAAAAAATCGAAGATATCACACCTAACGATTTAATTGACATAATCGAGTTACAGGCCAAACAGGGTGTGGATTATATGACGGTTCACTGCGGGGTTTTATACCAATATCTCCCCCTGGTGAAAAACCGGATTACCGGAATTGTCTCCCGGGGTGGCTCTATTTTAGCTCTGTGGATGACCAAACATAAAAAGCAAAATCCGCTGTATGACCATTATGATAAAATTTTGGAGATTGCCCGAAAATATGACGTCACTTTAAGCCTGGGTGATGGTCTCAGGCCCGGATGTCTGGCAGATGCTTCGGATGATGCTCAATTTGCGGAGTTAGAAACCCTGGGTGAGCTGACGTTCAGGGCTTGGGAAAAAGATGTGCAGGTGATGGTAGAGGGACCCGGTCATGTTCCTTTAAACCAGATTGAGATGAATGTCAAAAAACAGCAGGAGATCTGTAAAGAAGCCCCCTTTTATGTTTTGGGACCGTTGGTGACTGATATTGCCCCGGGGTATGACCATATTACTTCAGCTATCGGAGCAACTATGGCAGGTTTTGCTGGAGCAAGCTTATTGTGCTATGTAACTCCTAAAGAACATCTGGGACTGCCGGAATTAGAAGATGTTAAGCAAGGGGTGATTGCCTATAAGATTGCCGCCCACGCTGCTGATGTGGCTCGGGGGTACAAAAATGCCAGAGACAGAGATGACTTGTTATCCAAAGCCCGTTTTGAATTTGACTGGGACCGACAGTTTGAGCTATCGTTAGACCCGGAGACCGCCCGCCGGATGCATGATGAGACCCTGCCTCATCCGGCTCATAAACATGCCGAGTTCTGCTCTATGTGCGGACCCAAATTTTGCTCCATGCATATCACCCGGGAAATGAATAGATTTTTAGAAAAGCAGGAACAGGATGAGCTGGCTTCAAAATTAGAGTTCGGGACTAAATAAAGAGTTGACAATTTTATAAAATTTTTTATATTAAGTTATAGTGGCTAAGAAAAAACTAATCATTCTGGTAACTCTGGTAATTTGGCTGGCTAATTATTTAGTCTGTTTTTGTGGTTGTGAGAATGATTTCTACAGGTTGGTTAAATCAGACATAGTATATTTATCGGACAATCATACTGATACACAATCAGTACCGGTTTCCGAAAACACTCATTATTGTTGTTGCTATTGTTGTGGTCATCAAGTGTTTTTTAGTAATCTAAGTCAGGTCTCATTAATAGGAAAACCACCAACTTTTGTCATAAACAATTTAAGTCCAGTCTTTTCAGAACAGCTTTATTTAACCTCTATTTTTCACCCACCCAAAGCCTAAGCAACTGTCTTAGGCTTTATCTATTTTAGCTTTTTCTCTTAAAAATTAAATCTGTAGTTTTTGGAGGTTTGAATGCGCAAAAATCTTTCTGTGTTCTTTTTTATTTTTTTGTTTTTTACTCTTGACGATGCTTTTTCACAAGAGAAAAATGTTTATTCATTATCGGAAGCTATAGATGTAGCTTTGAAAAATAATCCTGAGGTAAAAATAGCTGAGAAGGAAATCGAGTCGGCCAAGGGAAGAAAACTGCAAGCTTTTTCCCCTCAACAGCCTGATTTGACCTTCTCTTGGGAAGGAATCTATTCTGGTCAACCGCTCAATAGGGCAAATACAAGACTAATTGGAGTAGAACAAACTTTAGAGTTTCCCTATAAATTGTTTGTGAAAAAAAGTGTCTCCAATAGAGAGATTGACATTACTTATGAAAACCTGAATCGAACCAAATCCTTAATTACTGCGGAAGGGAAAAGAGCTTTTTACAGAATAAACCATCAACAAAAGTTGTTGGAGATTTTAGAATCCTCGGTGGGGTTATTGAGACAATTTCAAGAGGCGACTTTATTAAAATATCAGTCCGGTGACCTGCCTTACTTTGAGGTGGTAAGAGCCAAAGTAGAAATTGCCAAAACTCAAAATGAAATTATAGAAGCTAAAAAGGAGTTAATTTCAGCTAAGAATAATCTTAATCTTTTATTGGGCAGAAAAGGTTCAGAAGATTTCCAGCTGAAAGATGAGCTTATTTTTGTTCCTTTTTTGAAAGATAAAGCCGAAACTGTCCAAGAATTTTCTCAAAAAAATCACACTTTGAAAATCGCTAAGTTTACTAAAGAAAGAGAGAATAAAAATCTACATTTAGCAAATTTAAGTTTTATACCTGATTTAAGATTTTCTGGCGGGTTTTTTAGTGAAAGAGGAGGAAAATTTATTCCCTCTTTTCAGATAGGGTTTTCCTTACCTTTGTGGTGGTGGAATCCCCAAGGTCAAATTCAGGAAAATAAAGCCAACCTGAACTCAGCTCAATTGAGAGAAATAGCCTTCGAAAGAATCGTAAAAAGTGAAATTGAGAAAGCTTATGAGTTGGTAAAAATAAGCGAAGAACAAGTGTTGTTGTTTGAAAAATCTATTTTAATAGAAGTTGATGAAGAACTTAAAGCTGGAATTAACAGCTATCAATACAATCAGATTGAAGCATTTGGTTTGTTAGATATTTACCGCACCAATAAAACCACCAAAATCGAATATTATAAAGCTTTATTCAATTACCTGTCAGCCTTAGCAGATTTAGAGGTAGCCGGGGAGATAACCCAGTGATAAAACTAAAGAAAGGTCAATCTATGAAAGTACTATATACAAAAAGAGTCAGTTTATTTGCACTTATAATTTTGCTGTTGAGCTTGCCAGTATCCTGCAGTAAAAAAGAAGCCGGAGAAAAAGAAACCTCACCGGCTAATTCGGATATGCTCACTTTAAAAGAAGAAAGCTTAAAACTAATTAATCTAAAGACTGAAAAAGTCAGTCTCAAATCTATACCTGTAGAATTTTCCGCTTCGGGAGTAATTGGTTTCAATGAGAAAAGATTAGTACATATCACTTCCAGAGTATCCGGCTGGGTAGATAAAGTCTCCGTCTTTGTGGGAGATAAAGTACAAGCCGGAGATACTTTAGTTTCAATCCATAGCCCTGAATTTTTATCTGTTCAAGGCGAATTCATTCAAGCTGAGGAGAGATTGAAAACCATCCCCCAGACTGATTCCATTGAGTACCACACCGCTATGGCACTTTATCAATCCGCTAAAGCCAAACTGTCCCTTCTGGGAGCGACTGAAAATGAAATTCAACTTTTAGAAGATACGCACCAACCAAATTCTCGGCTAATTATAAAAAGTCCATTTAACGGGACGGTTATCGAAAGCAATGTAATAAGTGGAAACGTTGTGGAAAAAGGTACTAATCTTTTCAGAGTTTCAGATTTAAGTTCCCTCTGGGTAACTGCCAATGTATATGAGAAGGACATCAAAGCAGTGCAAAGGGGTCAAAAAGTTCAAATCAAAATTTCCAGTGTTCCTAATAAAACCTTCTCTGGAACAGTGGAAGCGATTAATGACATTTTGGACGAAACCACCCGCACCTTTAAAGTTAGAATTTTGGTTGATAACCGGTCCGGAGAATTAAAGCCGGAAATGTTTTGCGAATGTTTTTTCAAGGGAGAAGTCAAGGAAATGAGGCTGGCCATTCCTACCTCTGCCGTTCAAAATATAAAGGGAGAACAAATTGTTTTTGTGCCCCATGATACTAATTCGTTCGAAAAAAGAGTGGTGAAAACAGGGCTGGAACTTAGCAATTATGTGGAGATTTTGGAGGGACTAAAAGTTGGAGATGAAATAGTTACCGAGGGTTCTTTTGTGTTAAAATCAGAGCTTTTAAAAGCAGAATTTGGAGAAGAATAAAATGCTAACCAAACCAACAAATGAGAGAGGGTAAAAGGAAGGTAATCGATGGAACATACCCATAAACCAAAATTAGTGGTTGGTCACCACCATAAATCAGATAAACCACATTCACATGTGGGTGTTCATAGAGCTGCCGATAGGAGAAAACTCTTACTGACCTTGGTAATTATCGGCTCCATGATGGTGATTGAATTTGTAGCCGGATTAGCGGTAAATAGCTTGGCCTTAATAAGTGATGCTGGACATATGCTCACGCACTTTTTTGCTTTAGCATTAAGCTATGGTGCTATTATTATTGCTTCTAGACCCGTCACTAAAAACAGAACTTTTGGGTTTTTCAGAGCAGAAATTTTAGCCTCTCTCTTTAACGGAATTACCCTTCTGTTAATCACAGCATATATTTTTTGGGAAGGGTATAAGCGTATTGTTGCTCCCGAGGTTATAGATACTCTGCCTATGTTTATTGTGGCAGTTGTCGGATTGATTGTAAATCTGATTACGGCCTATATCTTGAGCAAGACCAACCGGGAGGATTTGAACTTAAAGAGCGCTTTTTTGCATATGTTGACAGATACCGCTTCTTCGCTAGCCATCGTAACCGGGGCAGTTATTATTTTCTTTACTAACTGGTACATAATAGACCCAATTTTAAGTATTTTCTTGGGAATAATAATTCTTTTCTGGTCCTGGGGATTATTAAAAGATTCAGTAAATATTTTATTAGAAGCAACCCCTAAACACCTCGACATCGACAAGGTTATTTCATTAATCAAGGATAAGGTCCCAGAATTAATAGACCTTCACGATGTCCATATCTGGATGATAACCTCTAAGATGTATTCTATGACTGCTCATGTGACCGTGGAGGATATGCCGGTCAGCGAAAGCCAGGGAATCTTGAAAAAAATAGATGAACTTCTGGATAAAGAATTTGATATTCAACATGTAAATATTCAATTAGAAACTCAAAGAAATATCCTAAATTAAAACTTGGAGAGGAATAAATGTTGAACAAACTAATTAATTTTGTTTTAAAGGAGAGATTGTTAGTGATAATATCTGCTGTCGTTTTGACAGTTTTAGGGATTTACTCTTTTCAAAAACTTCCCATAGATGCCTTTCCTGATTTAACCAATATTCAAGTTCAAATTGTAGGAATGGCCCCAGGTTTTTCTCCCTTGGAGGTGGAGAAGCTAGTAACCTATCCGGTGGAAGTTCAGTTGATGGGACTGCCTAAATTGGTGGAACTGCGTTCCATCTCCAGACCTTCCCTGTCTTCCATAACAGTAGTATTTGAAGATGGCGTTGACATATATTTCGCCCGTCAATTAGTTTTGGAGCGTATTATTGAAGCCAAAGACAAAGTGCCAGCTGGAGTAGGAATTTCCTTAGCCCCCACCACTACTGCTTTAGGTGAGGTGTATAGATATACCGTAGAATTTCCAGACCAAAGAAATGATTTAGCCAGCCTAATGGAGTTAAGGAGCATCCATGACTGGATGATAAAACCTCTATTAAAAACTGTTCCGGGCGTGGTTGACGTCGCTTCTTACGGAGGTTACCGGCGACAGTTCTATGTTGAACCTGACCCAGAAAAATTGAGGAAGTACGGCTTGAACTTAAAAGAGGTCTATAATGCTGTCTCTAATAATAACTCCAATGCGGCTGGTAATATCTTAAGTCTTGATGCGGAGCAGCATATTGTACGAGGTGTGGGATTAATTCAATCTCAAAATGACCTTAATAACATAGTTGCAAAAACTCATGAGGGCACTCCAATTTTTATAAGAGACGTTGCCAGGGTAGAAGAAGGATATGAAACCCGCTTGGGAGCTCTTGTGAAAGATGGAAAAGGTGAGATGGTGGGAGGAGTTACTTTAATGATCAAGGATGGAAATGCCAGAGAAATAGTTCAAAATGTGAAAACCAAAGTCCAAGAAATAAATGAAAACCAAATTCTGCCCAAGGGTGTTCAAATTAAACCATTCTATGACCGGACTGAATTAGTTCAAGCCAGTGTCAACACGGTTAGCAAAGGTTTATTAGAAGGGGCTATTTTAGTAATTCTGATTTTGTTTATTATGTTAGGCAACTTCAGATCTGCTTTAATCGTAGCTTTAAGCTTACCTTTTGCTATTTTTTTTACTTTTATAATGATGAGATTTTCTTTTATCAACCTTTCTGCCAATCTCATGACTCTTGGGGGTTTGGCGATTGCTATTGGTATGATAGTGGACGGCTCGGTAGTTATGGTGGAGAATATTTATAGACACTTAAGTGAAAAAAAACCGGATGACCACAGGTCTAAATTACAAGTTGTTTCAGATTCATCTCAAGAAGTAGCTCGACCGATTTTGTTTGGAATTGGCATTATTATTATAGTTTTCTTACCCCTATTCTCTTTACAAGGTATGGAAGGCAAAATGTTTACTCCTTTAGCAATTACTATCTGTCTGGCGCTTTTGGGTTCGATTCTAATTGCACTCTTAGTTTCTCCGGTATTAAGTTCAGTTCTTCTGGTCAAAGGGAAAGAAGAAGATGTTTTTATTATCAAGCTCTTCAAAAAGGTTTATTTACCAACCTTACATTGGGTATTAGAACACAAAAGAAAAACCGTGTTGGTATCCTTTGCCATTCTCTTAATGAGCTTATTCTTATTTCAATATCTGGGAACTGAATTTATTCCTTCCTTAGATGAAGGTTCAATTGTCCCCCAGGTTTATAGACTGCCCAGTATCTCTTTAGAACAATCCATTGAGATGGATGTTATGATTCAAAAAAGGATAATGCAATTTCCAGAAGTTCTCACTGTGGTCTCAAACATAGGAACCGCAGACGTAGCTACAGATGTTATGGGTCAAGAACTTAGTGACCCCTATGTAATACTTAAGCCCAGAAAATACTGGAAAACCACTAAGAATAAAGAAGAGTTGGTTGAAAAAATGAGAAAATCTTTGGAAGAGATTCCCGGGGTATGGTATAACTTCACTCAGCCCATAGCTATGAGAGTAGATGAATTGACGGCCGGGGTAAAATCTCAAATAGGAGTCAAATTATTTGGTGAAAATCTTGAAATTTTAAAAACCAAAGCCGAACAGATTGCCCGAGAACTTTCTAAAACAAAAGGTGCTACTGATATTAGAGTAGAAGCTCTGGCAGGGCAATCTTATTTAACTATCCAGATTGACCGCAACAAAATAGCCAGATTTGGAATAAATGTAGCGGATGTCCAAGAAATAATCGAAATAGCCATTGGTGGCAAAGTAGCCACAGAAGTATTTGAAGAAGAAAAAAGAATTGAAGTGGTTGTGCGTTTTCCAGAACACTTAAGAAACTCACCCAAATCTATTGAGAATATCTTGGTAAATTCATCTTCCGGAATTCCGGTTCCCTTAGGTCAATTAGTAAATATTAGTTGGGAAGAAAATCCAGCCCAAATTAGCCATGAAAATACTAAGAGAAGAATTGTGGTAGAGTGCAATGTAGAAGATAGAGATATAGGTGGTTTTGTCAAAGAAGCCCAAAGCAGAATAAATAAAAATGTTAAGCTTCCGGCAGGATATTATCTGGATTGGGGTGGAACTTTCGAAAATCAGCAAAGAGCCATGCAAAGATTAATGATTATAGTGCCTATTGCAATTGGCTTGATATTTTTCCTTTTATTTTCAGCCTTTGATTCCTTTAAACAAGCCTTTATTGTGATTCTAAATTTGCCTTTTGCTTTGATAGGTGGAGTCATAGCTTTATTCCTCTCAGGATTATATCTTTCTGTGCCTGCCTCAATTGGTTTTATCGCCTTGTTTGGTGTGGCGGTATTGAATGGAATAGTCTTAGTTACATTTATAAATCAGTTGAGAAAGCAGGGTATTATGACGGATATTGCCATTATAAGAGGCTGCACTTACCGTCTGAGACCTGTATTAATGACTGCTTTGGTAACTATGTTAGGTTTGGTTCCTTTACTTTTTGCAACCGGCGTAGGTTCGGAAATTCAAAAACCCCTAGCTGTAGTCGTAGTAGGTGGTCTGGTTTCTTCAACTATTCTGACTTTGTTGGTTCTGCCAGCTTTATACAGCTGGTTTGAAAAGGATAAGGCAAAAGCTATAGATTGAGTCTTAAATTGAAAAATTTTCAAAAAAACCTTAAATTTCACTTGACTTTTTCCGTTTAATTTAATAGATTATAAGTAGTTGAGTTTAGAAAATTACTGCTTAGGTCAAAAGCCACTTTTGAACCGAAAGGCAGATATAGTTGACAAACCTAAAGCCTTAGGGAGGGAGTATGAAAGTGAGAATTGCAAAAATCTGTTTGGTGGCTTTGTTGTTGCTGCTATTTAGTTTTAGCCTGTCATTGGCCTGGGACCCGCCCCCATATCGGAATACCGGTCATACCTGGGACGAGAAAAATGGCAGCACCGCTTACCGATATAACAATACCCGCAATTATGTGGATGGGTATTTTATTATTTTTACCAACCCTTACACCTGGGTGATTGTAGATTTTAGTAAGGCGGTAAAGAAAAATGGCAGCCTAAAAGCCAATCAAACCTTTAACAGGGCTCAGTAAAACTTAAAAATGGGTAAAGAATTTGTTACCGGCTTGCAGGCCAAGCTGGATTATATAGAATTATTGGTAAAAGAACAAAAGTTCTCTCAAGCCCTGGCTGAAGTCAAAGAGCAGGAGACCTTAAAAGTGTCTTTTTCTTCTCAGCTGGAAAAAGGCAGGTTTTTGTATCTTTCCGCTTGGACCCTGTATAATCTGGGCCGCTATCCGGAAGCTCTGACTGAAGCCAAAGTTGCCTATGATATTTTCCGTTTTTCCTCGGACAATAAGTCTATCGGCGAAGTTCAGCATCTCTTGGGCTCTGTGTATCAGGCCCAGGGTGATTTCCCTAAGGCGGAGACTGAACTGCGCGATGCCATAGCTGCTTTTCGTAGGATTGATTACCACCTGGGGATGGCGAACTGCCTGAACAAACTAGCCAACCTTTATTTTGTGAAGTCCGATTATCCGCAGACCATCAATTATTTGAAAAAAGCTCTGGTAGCCACCCAGCCTTCCGGAGATTTGAAAATGAAATCCAGAATCCTGGGAAATCTGGGCAGAACTTACACCCTCTTAGGAGAGATTAGCAGAGCCGAGGAGAATTTAAAATTAAATTTAGAAGCCAATCTAAAATTTAATGACGAAATCAACGCCTCCAAGGCCTATCTAGCTTTGGGTTATGCCTCTTTGCAAAAAAGAGATTTGGATTCAGCCCGCACTTATTTTGAAAAAGCTTTGAAATTAATTGAAAAGAATAATTTGCCCCGTGAATTGGCCATTTACCATGAATATTCCGGGGAACTGGCTTTTATTGAGGGGAATTATTTGGAAGCCGAAGTTCACTATCAGAAAGTTTTGGAAATAGCTGAGAAAATTTCTCCTCAAGGGGATTTATTCAATCAGGGACAACGGCTCATGGCAGAGTTGAAGCTGGCTCAGGGAGAATACACCAGAGCTCTGAAAGCCGCCTCCAGTTCTCTGGAAGTTTCTTTACAGCTGGAAGACCAATTAGAGCAGGGAGCAGTTTACCGGATTAAAGCTCAGATTTATGACGCCCTGCGAGAGGAAGACAAAGCCCAGAAGTTTTTATCCAGAGCTTTGGAAACTTTTAAAGAGATTAAAAATAACTTTGAGCTGGGTAAGACCTATCTGGCAGCCGGAGAATTAAAGTGCATCGATAACTTCACCCAGCTGAAATTCTTAAGCAAAGCCGAGGATTTATTCGGGGAGCTGAAATTAAATTACTTTCTGGGGAGTACTTATCTGAAATTAGCCACCCATCTCTATCAACAGCAGGAAGAGGGCAAAGCCCTGCTTTTCCTGCAGGAAGCGGAGAAAATCTTCAAGGAAGCAAGTTACGGGACTGATTTAAAAGCCTGTTTATTCCTCAAAAACCAGATCGAAAGAAAAATCTCGCAGGACAAGACCAAAAAAGCGATTCAGACCTACACTTTTGAAAATATCGTTACCAAAAACCACAAGCTTAAAGAGATACTTGACATCGTCAAGCAGTTCAAGGATACCGATTTATCCATTCTGATTGAAGGTGAGACCGGAGTCGGCAAAGACCTCTTAGCTCAGATCATTCATTACCAGAGCAAAAGAGGCAACCACAAATTTGTGGCGGTCAACTGCGCCGCTATCCCGGAGACCTTGTTGGAGAACCAGCTCTTCGGTTATCAGAAAGGGGCTTATACCGGCGCGGATAAAGATAAGCCGGGTTTGATAGAATTGGCCGATGGCGGAACTTTTTATCTGGATGAAATCGCCGAAGCGCCTCTATCGATTCAGGTCAAACTTTTAAGAGTTCTGGAGACCAAAGAGGTTTACCGCTTAGGGGATAATGAGGGCAAAAAAATTGACGTTAGATTTATTGCTTCTACTAACAGAGAAATCGGCAAAGCCATTGCTGAGGGGAAATTCAGAGAGGATTTATATTACAGGTTAGCCGGTTTGAACTTGAAACTGCCCGCTTTGAGGGAAAGAAAAGAGGATATTCCGCATCTGATTGGGTATTTCCTGGCTGAAGTTGGTCTGGACCTGTCTTTTCTGGAAAACAAGGATATTTATCAGGGATTTTTGGAATATGACTGGCCCGGAAATATTCGGGAGTTGGAAAATGAGATTAAGAAGACTCTGGTTTTGATTGACTGGAAGGATGACAAAGTTTTCAATATTCTGCAGGAGAAATTAAAGAACCTGACTAAGAGACACTCCAAGGCAACGTCATTGGCGGAGAAAGTTGAGGAGTTTGAGAAGAACTTGATTTTGGAAGCTTTGCGAGCCACCGGCGGGGTCAAGTCCCGTGCCGCCCGATTATTGAATATCCCCGAATCTACTTTGAGACATAAAGTCGAAGCCTACCATTTAGAGGTTGAATAAACTTAATTTTGTGGGAGAAAAGAGCAAGTAGGCATAAATTGAAAAAAAGTCAACCATTAGTGATCTTTACGTTAGCCTTTCTTCTCACTCTAATTGTCACTCTTTTATTAAAGGTCTATGGGGATGTTCCACAAAAATACAAATTATCTCCTTTAGGTGTAAAAAGCTGGTCTGAAGTAAATCTATTGGAATTACCGGAGGCTGAAAAAAAAGATCTCTTATTCAAAAGTAATGTCCTTTATATCATGCAAAGAATACCTGAGGGCGAGCGGTCAATAGAATTTTCGTCCGATGGAAAGTTTAGGGTTGTCAAGAGAAAAGTGGAAGACCCGCAAGATGAAGATAATGTAGAGGCAATTATATATGATAGTTTGGGTAAAAAAATTTGGCAAGGTCTTGCGGGAGGATGGATTCAAATCTCCAACAACGGAAATGACTTCGTGAGTAAAGGGCTGTCAGGAGGCCCTTTATACTTTCACAAAATTTCAGACGGGCCCCCAAATTTTGAGAAACCCGCACCCAGTAGCTATTATCAGTATAGTTTCTCCTATGATGGTAAATATTTCATTGGAGCCGGTAATAGTTTAGATCTGCTAAAGGCGTCTGGAGAAATAATTTGGCGTAAAAATATCAATGGAGGTGGGGCTAATGAGCTAACCTTTACAAACGATGCCAACAAAATTGCCTTAGCGATTGCCCCATGGTTGTCTTTGAATCGTGAGCCAGTATTGACAGATATAAAAGATACAGTAGCTACTCGCCACTTAGACCGCTCAACAAGAAATGTCTACATCTTTATTTTGAATAGAGCGGGGGAAATTTTAAACTCAATAGTTGTAGCTCCACATTATGTGCAGCAAATGGAATTCACAAAAGACGGCAGTTACTTGGCAGTCAGTAGTTATAATGAACTCTATTTGTTCGAAGTATTAACCGGAAAGTTGGCGTGGAACTATAAGTTCGGCTCTCCCTGTGCCTTAATTACTTCCTTAGCATTTTCCGGCAACTCAGATGTGTTGGCTGCAGGAGGGGTCACATGTCAAACAGATAAATACTCTGACAGGTTTGTATATCTATTCGACATAAAAGGACAAGTTCTGGATTCAACAAAAGTATTGGATACGTATAGTAATCCCACAACCGGACCATCTTTGGAGTTTAGTTCAAGTGGGAATAAATTATTAGTGGGCACAACTAATAAGGTTCATGCCTTTACACTTGTAAGGGACTAATATAGTGGGAGGTCATTATGAGAAAATTGTTCACATAGCAAAATTTCCAAAATAACTCTTGACAATTCGATTTCTGACCGTTAGATTATTTACAACTAAATTAATCAAAGGAACAAGCCGCAGCCGAGTTCGCCCTTCCTGCCTTTAGGGTGAACAAGGGAGAGGCTGAGGATTGGTGGCTTGACTGAGACCTGTTCCGGGAAAATATAACGAACAGGAAGAAAAACGTCAAAAAGGACACCCAATGAAGAAAAAAATCACATTCATTGCCAGCTTCGTCGTTGTTGTTTTGGCTTTAATTTATGTAGTTTCTCTCACAAATACCAATGAGCAAGCAACCGAAGCAGACAAGCAAAAAGCGGCTCCTAAGGCCCTTATTAACAAAGATAGACCTACTGCGATTTATATAGAGGGGAATCCAGAGCCGGTGTTGAGAATTGAGGATTTGCCAAAGGAGTTCCCTCCTCATATTCAACATCCTGAAGGAGCACGGCTCCCAGATTCCAAATTTATCATAGCTGAGCTATCTTCAGATGGCCAAAAAATAGCTTTTTCCTGTGGGTATCATGAATGGGTGGGTGTGTGTGAGCTAAGCAGCAAAAAAATACACGTAATAGACTGGTTTTTCGACACGCACATTGACCAGATTCTTTGGTCTCCAAATTCACAATATTTCGCTTTTACATATGGCTCTCCAAGTGATGAATGTAGAGTAGATATAATAGGTTTTAGAGAGAAGACCAACGAGTCATATTACACAAATTATTGGTCTTCAGGTGTGGGTAATCCTGTCTTGATTTCTAATCTTAAGTGGTCAACAGATGTGACTACTCTACAATTTGATATCCGAAAATTTGGAATGCCAAATGAGCCGGCGAAGACCATAACTCTAAAAACGGTTAAAGAGACACAAGGGGAAGTTAAAGAACCACCCAAGAAGGTAAAAAGAAAAGAAAATTAAGTATCTTATTAGTAGGAGAGAATATCAACAATAATTTCTAAAGTAGGGAGACACAACCCGAAATGAAAGAAAAATGGCGGGGTAAGCTGATTGTCTTGTTAGTGGCTTTTGGTTTCACCTTTTTACTTTATTCCAACACGGCTAAAGCCCAGTATTATGATTATGTTTCTGGTTCCAGTGCGCCTTACATATCCATACCTGATAACGCAGGAGAATTCTGTGGTGATTGGGCTTATGATGGTATAACTTTTCCAGGAATTTCTTCCAGGGCATATGTAACCTCTGTTGATGTTTCGTTTACAATTGTCCACTCGAGACTTCTTGACTTAATCGTTGACCTTCAGCATCCTGATAATGTCACTGAGTACAGAGTGTGGGAAGTTAATGGAACACAGAGTCCTTATTCAAAAACTGGCATCACAACATTCAATAATCTAAGCGTCAATGGTAAGTGGGACTTATGGGTGAGTGACTGTTATCAGCCAAACTCAGGTTATTTAGAATCGTGGAACCTGACAGTTTATTACACAATACCGCCCCCTTCTGCTCCTACTGGTTTGTTTGTCACCGGAACGGGTGATGGAGAGGTTTCACTAAGTTGGAATGCCAATCCAGAAGATGATTGCAACGGCTATTACATACAGTGGGACACCCTCCCCACTGTCAGTAAGACGAGTTATATCGCTTGGGTCTGGTTAGAGGGTAGATTTAATACCAATTGGACAGTGAATCCTAGTCCCTATGGATTATTCAATGGAAAACTTTATTATTTTGTGGTGACTGCCACCGATATTTATAATAACGAGAGTTCTGAATCAAATAGGGTTAGCGGAACTCCCCGTGAGTCCACTACTCCTGATGACCCATACTCTGTTTGGGTACCGGCGCATTACGCTAATTATACAAATGAAGGTCGATCAACCAGTGTGATTGATACAATAGTTATCCACGTCGCTCAAGGATACTATCAAAGCACCATCGATCTCTTCAAGAATTGGAATGATCGAAATGTAAGTGCGCATTATGTAATAGGCAGCAATGGAGCGATAACTCAGATGGTGCATCACAATGATCGGGCTCACCACGCATTCCTTCATAACGCTCGCACAATAGGCATAGAACACGAGGGGTTTACCAATACACCAGATTATTTTACCCCGGCGATGTATAAAGCCTCGGGGGACTTGGTGAAATACATTTGTGACCTGTATGGAATTCCAAAAGACAGAAATCATGTTGTAGGTCATTCAGAACTTGGGACTGGTAGCCCTGATCCAGGACAATACTGGGATTGGGACGTATATATGGGTCATGTAACCACCGTCAAGGAGATAACATCGCCCAAACCAATAAGCTCTTATCAGATATTTCAAAATTTCCCCAATCCATTTAACTCAAGCACAGCCATAAAATTCCAAATCCCAAGGAGAACTAGAGTGGAACTTTATGTTTACAATATTTTGGGAAAGAAAGTTAAAACCCTTTGTAACGATTTCTTGGGTTCCGGGGCCTATATAGTTACTTGGGATGGCACAAATGAGTCTAACGCGCTAGTTGCAAGCGGTGTATATTTTTATCGGATTTGTACCGAAAACTATGAAGAAACAAAAAAAATGACATTTTTGAAATGAAACAGGAGTCAAGATGGTAAAAATATTAAAGAAAAATAATTTTAACTTAGTTTTAATCTTAGCATTATTTTTAAACGTTTTTGTGGTTAGCTCCTTGCCTGCTACCCTCGAAAATATTAGTCGAGGCAGTGTTACTGGTTTCCCTCCAAGCACTACTCCATACGTTATTATCACTTCTGAGGATTTAGTTGCGAATTTTCAGTCTTTAGCTGATAGAAAGACCAGGGAAGGAACTTATTGCGAGATTAAAACAGTCTCTTGGATACGCTCCAATTACACAGGAAGCGATACAGCCGAAGCCATTAGGAATTTCATAAAAGATTATTACGCCAACAAGGGGCTGGTCTGGGTTTTGCTTGGTGGCAACTTAGGTAAAGTGCCTACAAGATACGTTTGGACTATTCTGTTTGATGGCCAGTCCAATATTTGTGACAATTATTATTCATGTCTAGATGGGAACTGGAATTTTGATGGCGACACGCTCTACGGAGAAGTTGGGGATAGCGTAGACCTCAAACCAGAAGTATACGTAGGAAGGGTCCCTGCAGCAAATTCAGTCGAGGTTGATGTCTTTGTAAAGAAATTGCTTGATTACCAACGAAATAACCCGGTGGACCAGTTTCACAAGAAGGTTTTATTTTTGGGTTCTAAGATGTTTTATAATGGAGATTCTCAGCAGCTCTGCGATAGCGTGGCCTCCCGATTCCCTGGAAACTTCATTCAGACTAAATTGTATCAATATATAGGTGATCAGCCCGGACCGGAGAATAGGGACACAGTTATTAAAGAGTTGAACACAGGGCATGGAATTGTTGTGAACTTTTCTCAATCACAACATGAACAAAATTTCCTTGTCAGATATGATAATCCCCCCGTTGGTTTTATAAGAGAACCGATAACAAATTCCGATGCCGATACATTAAAGAATTACCAAAAGTATTCAGTCATGTTTAGCGTGGTTTGTTGGAATAATAGATGGAAAGATGATTGTATTGCGGAGCATTTCGCTTTCAATGATTCAGGAGGTACCATAGCTTGGATTGGTAGTGTACAGAATGACTTTGGATTTCGAGGGGGAACGTTAGCAAAAAGTTTTTTTGATTCCCTGTTTGTTTCAAACTATAAAAACGTAGGAAAACTGGTCTGGGCTGCGAAGAGATGTTTTGACGGGTATACATTCTATGAGGGTAGCTGGAGGTACCTAACCCTTTCTTACCATTTACTTGGTGACCCACAGATGGAAATTTGGACAGATATGCCGAAATTCTGCTGGCAATCCCATCTAACTTCTTTGTACAAGGGCCAGACATATACCTTTAATGACACCATTAGAGATCCAAGTAATCAACCAGTGGTGGGTGCTACTGTTTGCTTGAAAAAGGGTACAGAGGTGTACGAGGTAAAAACCACGAATTCAGCCGGAGTGGTGACATTTACTGTTAGCTTTCCTACGACCGGCACAGCGACAATTCTCGCCAGCAAAACGGGTTTTATCACGGATTCTAGTTCTATAAATATTGCCAACCCGCCCTCCGGTGGAGGAGGATCGTGCCCCTTTCTTTATGTGTGGAACGGGATTACTTTCGAGGAAGACAACACCATTCTTACTCAGGTTGAATACACTGCAAAAGAACAGAGCGTAACAGACTATTACCATATTCAAAAACCTTTAGTGGTCAAAGACAGGCAGTATCACCTCCAAGTCCGAGAAGAACCTAATGAAAAATCATTTATCGACCAAATTGAGCTTCTTACAGTCGATCATCCTCTTGGTCAAAAAATTGTTACCACTGCCGATGGTAAGATTTTCTACACCTCCGAAGAATTTTCACCAACCTCCGCCTTGGATGATAAAGAGGAAGAGCACGCTGAGCAAGTGAGAATAAAAGACGGAATCTTTTATTCTTCAGATAAAGCGGGTTATCTGGTTTTAACTTTTGACCTATCAGATAAGATGGGAAGAGGACCTATGGTTTTTGGAGATCCTAATAGACCATGTACGCCAAGCGCCCCTGGTGGAGGCGGCCGTGTCTCCCCTAACCTACCAATAGACCCGAGCTTCAACCTCATAAAAACTGAAATACAAGATATAGACGGCAACTGGATAGAATTAGCCCAGACTCCACCACGAGATAACTATAGTCAAAACTTTAGGTTGATTGACCAGACTCAAATTCAACTGGGCAAGACCCTTACTATAAGAATATCCTGGAACAGTGGCTACTCAGCCGATGAGATAAAATTCTATTCAGTAGGTGAAGAGACACCAATTGTCACTACTCTCGCTCCTCTCAGCGTTTCTCACTCCACTTCCGGTTCAGTCACCAAATTAGTCAGTGCAGATGACCGGCAATTTGCCACTTTAGTCCAAGGTGAAAAATTAGACCTATTCTTTCCAGCTGAAGGTTTGCCTCTGCCTGAAGGTTACACTCGTGACTTTATTGTCAAAGCCAGCGGCTATTACATACCCTGGATATCAGAACCTACTGCAACAATACCTGATAGATTTGAATTAAAAGACAATTATCCTAATCCTTTTAATGCCACGACCGAGATCAAATTCGCTTTGCCGCAAGAGTCATATGTCAAGTTAGCTGTTTACAACATAATGGGGCAGAAAGTTAAAACTCTCTTTGATGGAAGAAAGACTGCTGGAGTACACAAAGTAGTTTGGGATGGTAGAAATGATTCAGGAGAGATAGTAGCTAGTGGGGTGTACTTCTATACTATAAGAGCGGGAACTTACATTGAGACCAAGAAGATGACTTTGCTTAAATAACTGCTCCTGTGTTTTCACAAAAAGCCAGCCTCCTTATAAGAGACTGACTTTTTAATTTATTAGTCAAACGTCCAACTTGTGACTCAATAAGTAAATTCCACTTGAACTGGAATAGAAGTAATTATCTTTTTCTTCTCATCCCACCAGACCAAAATCCGGGCGTAAAACTTCTCCCCTTCTTTAATCTGGGGAGAAAAAACTTTGCTTCTATCATTGGTGTAGTTCATCTCTTCTGATTCTTGGGGATTAATTTCAGTCACTAGAGAGTCCTCATTTAAACACTCCAAATCAAAAGTATTCAGCTCTTTTTTAGTCTGGTCATAATACAAAGTCAGTTTCTCAATTCTGAAATTCTTAATTTTCTTCTTGGAATTATTCTGCATTTTAATATCTAAAGTTAGATAAAAAGGAGGACCGGCTTCGCTCATCTTGGGCATAAAATCCTGCCACAGATAAAGATTTGTGGTAAACTTAATTTTGTCTATAATCTGAATCGAATCTTGTTTAGTAGGAAAATTTTTAGGGGGAGGGACCGAACCCAAATTCCTGGTTTTAGCCGCACAACCCCAGAAAAGTCCTAAGGCAAGCAGAAAAGAAAGGATTCTACGAATCATAAGAAGAGCTGAATTTATGGGGCTTTAAAATTTTTACCTCATTCCCCTATTATCTTAATTAGCATTCGTTTCTTTCTCTGCCCGTCAAATTCGGCATAATAAATCTGCTGCCAGGGACCCAAATCCAGCTTTCCATTGGTAATCGGAACGATTACCTGATGATGCATCAGTAAATTTTTCAGATGGGCATCCCCGTTGGATTCACCAGTGCGGTGATGACGATAATCACGACCGGAAGGAGCTAATTTCTCTAACCATTCATCAATATCCGCAATCAAACCGGATTCTGCATCGTTGACATAGACCGAGGCGGTGATGTGCATAGCCGATACCAGGGCTAAGCCCTCTTTGACACCGCTTTTTTCCAGAGCTTTCTCCACCTGGTCAGTGACGTTAATATATTCTCGGGGCTTCTTAGTATTAAACCAAACATATTCAGTATAGGATTTCATTCTTATTTAACCTTTTTGTCTATTTGAACCATAGTTATTCCATAGCGAATTATAATATCCGTTCAATCCGATAAATCTGTTGTGAAATAAATTTTATCCGTCACCAATCCCCATAAAATAGCCGCTCTCCGGGGGCTTGATACCCAGCATCCGGACATACGTGTAAATCTGGGCTAAGTGATGCATCTGATGCTCCAGCTCTCCCATGAATAAATGAAAGACCGACCTGATTCCGGCAATAGTGGAAACTTTCTTGGAGAAAATTTTTTCGTCTTTGAAAAGCTCTTTAGTTTCCGCGAAGGTAGATTGAATATATTCCTTCAAATCCTCTTTTGATTCCGGAGATTCGGCCATAAATTTCTTGTACTCGGAGATATTCATCCGGCCCTGCTTGGCTGTGGTTATATAAAATCTCTGATTGGCATACAGATGCTTGAATAAATCCCCCAGAGAGTAAAGCTCCTTGACCGGCCTGTAAGAAAGCTGGTCCGGGGGAACTAACTCCAGTGCGGCTAAATTCAGCTTATGAATCTCCTCCAGATATAAAAAAAGCTGTTTGGGACTCAAAAATTTCTCATTCACCTAGAGCTTCCCCACCAAGTTAAACACAACTAAAAGTTTTTACGGAGACGGTTTCTTCTTCTTAACCACCTTTAAAATAAGGGCTAAAAGGATAACGATAATTACTATAATGAGTAAGGTTTTCATTTTTCCTCCTTTGAGGTTAATTTAGGGTAAAAATATAAGCTGGATTTTAATTGTCAATCAAATTTTCAGACTAAATCTACATCCGGAGGAGTGAAGCCGGCCTGTCTTAAAAGCAGACAGATTTGGCCCCGGTGGTGGAACTCATGGGTGAGAACGTGCATCAGAACTTTTTGAATCTGAAATTCATAGGTTTTCCCCCTTAGGTTACGGGTAACCCTGTCTTTTAGAATATTCTGGTTGGCTTCCACATAATCCAGAGTCTGTCTTTGAAGCTTTTCCCAGGTTTTTTTGAAATCCTCGAGGGAGTTAAAATCCGAAAAATTATAATCCTGGTATGGCTCATCCTTTAAAACCCCTTTCACCCACCAGTCCTCGGTTTCCTGGATATGAGCTAACATATTTCTGGCAGAGCTGTATCCCCAATTGCTTTCTGCGGTCAGCTTTTCAAACGGAATTGTTTCCAGAAACTTCAACAGCCGTTCCCGGACATTCAAATTTAAAATGTAAAATTCATTATAATCCATAACCCCAAGTCCCTAATCCCTGCTTTAAATTCCCCATCCTCCACCTACCGGAATATTCGCCCCGGTAATATAATCAGATTCCGGAGAAGCTAAAAACAAAATTACTCTGGCAATCTCCTCCGGTCTGGCAAATCTTCCCATAGGACAGAATCTGATTAAATTTTCTTTTTCTGCTTTGGTCATTATACCGGTATCCACGATTCCCGGGCCGACCGAATTGACCGTAATCCCATTTTTAACCTCTTCGGCAGCTAAACTTTTGGTCAGAATCAGAACGCCGGTTTTAGCAGCTGTATAATGAGCGACTTTGGGGGCTGCGGCCTGCTTAGCCGCTGTGGCCACGGTCATATTAATGATTCTGCCCCACTTTCTTTTCCTCATTCCCGGCAGAGCCGCTTTGGAGCATAGGAAAACCGAAGTCAGATTGGTTTCGATAATATCTCTCCATTCATTATAACTGGTATGATAAATTGATTTAATAATAAAATTCCCCACGTTATTCACTAAAATATCCACTTTTCCAAAGCGTTTTTCTGCCTGCTTAAAAAGTTTCTGAACCTTATTTGGTTTGGTCACATCCGCTTTAATAACTAACGTTTTTCTTCCCATTTTTTGAATAGATTTGGATAACTTGAGGGCTTCTTTTTGGCTGGTTTTATAGTTTATCACAATATCAGCTCCGGCTTTAGCCAGAGCCTGGGCGGTCCAATTTCCGATTCCCTTGGCGCAGCCGGTAACTAAAGCAACTTTTCCTTTTAACAACATAAAAATCGACCCCAATTATAATATGTGTTAAGCCACAGACCCCACCTTTATCCTCCCCTCTAAGGGGAGGGAAGGGAGGGGTCAGTCGGATGAATCCGACCGCTACATGTTCTCTTTTTAAATTAGTTTTATAGACATAAATGTCAAATAAAAAAATCCCCCTGATTTCTCAGAGGGATTTTCTTTATGGATGTTCGTTCTGTAGCAGTCGATTACGCCATAGCAGTTCTGGTGTCTTTGACCAGAAATTTGCAAATCAATTCAATTAGAAATCCACAGCCCATTCCGGTCAGCCAAAAGACCCAGAAGTTAGGCATAAAGAAAGCCAATGGCAAACTAACTAAAGCTCCCACAAAGATTCCATGAACTAAGTAGTTTACTCTCCAGCCGGAGATTCCTAGGACAAATCCCAGAATCACTCGGTCCAAAATCACAGCCAAAGTAACCGCGGAGGTAAAACCACTGGCAGCACTAACCGGAGAATTCTTGGTTAAAAACCAGCTAGCCACACCACATAATACACCTAAAAATGTGGTAGTTATTATTCTTTTGCTGTTCATCTACACCCTCCTTTATTTAGGGTAGTTTAGTACCCGTTTTGATTCATTATCGACCAAATAAGTAATTATTTTAGTCGAATTTTGAGCTTTTTTTGAGTCAATCTGGCTAATACTTTACACCAAACGGCTTTTTGGCCTTAGGAGTAGGTCTACCAGGAGTAGGCTTACCTCTCGAGAATCTAGACGGTCTGGCGGTTGCCTTTCTCTCCTGTCTTTTCTTGTATAAGATTGTGATACATCCAATCAGGGCTAATATTAGAATAACGTCAGAAAATGACATAGCACCTCCTTAAATTGACTAAAGTGGTTATCGGCAAATGGAGATAAAAATGAAGAGTAAATTAATAAAGATATTTTAGAGTTGTGTCAGAAGAAGCTATGGATGAAACTAAAAAATCCCCCCGACTGCTCGGAGGGATTTTTTCTAGGTTCTGCTTGATATTAGAACAGGATTACAAGCCCAGCCCAGCCGTTGACAGATGAAAGCCAGCGGGAGAAACTGACATCTTCCGGTCCGCCTCCAAAATCTGTTCTAAAGGAGCTTTTCACATAACTCCATTTCTTCCCCATACTGCCATTCAAGCCGAAGTTTTTTCCAAGTTTGGAAATTACGCCAATACGGCCGTCCAGAGAGAATGCGGTAGTGCGGTCGTTATCATCGTTGACGGCAGGAAAATTGAAAAGGTCATCCTCCACACTGGACTTGGCAGATGCAAACTCAAAGCCGGGACCCATATACACCCCCAACTTATCGGTGACATTGATAGTGTGGTCTAAACCCAGTCGGAGGCCAAAGGCAGAATAACTAACCTTGGTCAATCCGGCAGAACCTAAGTCCGCTTTATCGCTGCCGAACCCGAAGAAACCGCCTAAGGCCAGTGCCCAGTTCTCCGAGAATCCGTAGCGGAACTCTCCGCCAAAACCCAGTAAATCATTGTCCTTAACCAAACCACCCAGCGTCCCTCCTAGCACAAACAGAGTATCCGTTGTGTGAGCTGTAAAGTGAGTTAAGCCGAAGGAAAACTGCCCCTTCCCTTTTGCAAAAACAGGGCCCATCTGGGCTGAAGCAACAGATGCTACTATAAGCATCCCAACTACTAAAACCATTACCATTCCTTTTTTCAAATTCTCCTCCTTGTTTAAGGTTGTCGGTTAATGGTCTGCTATACAAGATAAATGCTGGGCTAAATTTACCGGAACATCAAACCAATGTCAAGTGAAAAATATCACAAAGAGGCAGGAAATCCTTGGTAATCGTATAACTTATTACAATATAAACATTTATGGCGCCAAGATTTATAGCTGTGCTAAAAATGAAGTGAGTTGCCAGGCTCTGAATTAAAGAAATCCTGAATCTCTTGGCCAGAGATATATTTTTACTCCCGCAGTAATCAACCTACTCTGGCTAGCCGAGGATTGTCGCGTCAAAACGTCCTCTCTTCGAGGAAAAGGGCTGGCTGCACCTGGGGTTTCAATCCCTGCTCAAGTTCCAGCAAGTATTTCTTGCGCCAGAGTTTCCCTCCATAGCCGCACAGATTTCCATTGGCTTCAATCACCCGATGGCAGGGTATAACAATACCTAGATAATTAGCCCCATTAGCTCGACCCACTGCCCGGTCAGCATCCGGCTTATCCAGAAGTTTGGCTATCTGGCCGTATGACCTGGTCTGGCCATAGGGGATTAAAAGCAACTGTTCCCAGGTCTTTTGCTCAAATGGCGTACCGGTCACGTCAATTGCGATTTCAAATTTTTTTAACTTTCCGGCAAAATAATCTGTCAGCTCACCTTCAAGCTGGTCCAGATGCTTATTATTTCCCTTCTCCAGAGATACTTTGTATCTTTTTTCTACCCTGTGCAAAATTGTCTCAACACCGCCCCGGTCATGCCATTCCAAAAAAGAGACCCCTTGGGTCGTGGCGCCGGCAATCATATCTCCCAAAGGAGATTTTAAATTACGATACACCATTTTATGGTGAGCTTGTTCACTCTGACCCCGATTCATCGGGGGAACGAGCCGAACCATTGTGTTTTTTTGCATAATACCTCCCCGGTGGTTGACCGAATTGACGTAAGAACGCTGCCTGAAAGCCGCTGGCCGACTCATAGCCGGATTCATAAGCGGCCGAAAGATAGTCTTCGCCTGATTCCAGTAACTTCCGGGCATAGCTAAGGCGTAAGCGCCTGTGAAATGACAGAGGTGTAATATCCAGATGGTTCTTGAAATATCTTCTGACAGTGGAGATATCCACTCCGGACAGCTGGATGAGTTTTTCTTCATTTAGGCGTTCGGCAGGATTTTCTCTCATGAATTTTAAAACCGCATGCAGCCACTCCGGCAGAACATCCGGAAACTTCTCTGATTTGCATCGTTTACATCCTCGCAGTCCTGCGGCAATGGCTTCCTCCCGCGAGGGATAGAAAACCACGTTTTCCAGTTTGGGTTTTTTGGCTTTGCAGGAGGGGAGACAGAATATTCCGGTGGAGTGGACTCCCACATAGAACTTGCCATCGTAGCTGGAGTCATTTTTCAGCATGGCTTTGACCATCTCTGGATAACTTAATTTTATCATGCTGGCAATTTAATGGCTAACTTTTCGGTTGTCCACCGATTTTCGAGCAAGTAATTAAATTTAGAAGATGCCGTCAGGAGTAGCTCCTGACGGAACCAAAAACGGCTATTAAGTAACCTCTACATGCAGAATCACATTAGGATTAACAACCAGGAACTCCCCTTCGCCTGTATCAAGAATATCACCTGAATGCTCAAGTGCTTTTCCTTCGAATACGTCATCTGTCGGGACTTCTCTTATTCTGGCTTCTGGATTAAGCTTAATTTTTACCACTATCCCTTCCTTTCCCGCGTGCATTTTAGCTAATTCAAAATCATCCGTGATTGAAAACTCACCGCCAAATGCCTGCCGAGCAGGAGGTATTAAGCCAGTTTTCTTGAACTCCAGAAGTCTTCTACCACCTATACCGTGATAGTAAGTCTTTTCATCATGTGGCAATTACGTCTTTAACTCATTTAACAACTTGTATAGCAATTTTGATATTTTTTTCCTTTCACTACCTACGTCCATACAGTATGCATGCCCATAAACCTCTATATATTTCTCAAAAACTTTGGTTAAATCTTGTGGATAATGATTATTTGTTGTTTCAGGATATTTTTCTTTGAAAACAATGGTTGCTTGATTGAGTTCCTGCTTTATGCCTTTGTAATAAGATTCAAATGACATTTGTGCCTCCCAAGGATAATGGTTTCAATTTCTTATACGAGTCGATAATGCCCTGGCTTGATGAATCGGAGGTAGCCTCTATCTCGTAAAACTTGTAATTGCTGCCTGATTTTGTCTTTAATGTGTCGGTTCTCGGGATGTTTTCTGCTCAATTCGCTTTCAAACGCATACACATCATCAAGGAAGAACTCTTTTTGCCCCAGTTTTTCGACGCATACCATAATATCCATAAGCCAGCCTTTTGCACTTACTTCTTTTTCTTCACGCAAGAAAAGGGTCTTTTGCCATTCTGCAAGAACTTTCTCTTTCGGCTCTATGCCCCGATTTTTAACAAAAAATATTTTCCCGGTTTGCGGAATACTTTGAAGTAGTATATTGCAGCCAATCCAGCCAGCTCGGCGCGCAGTTTGAGATAACGGTTTCCGTTTTTCTATTATATCAGGAATAAAAAAGTGCTTCGGGATAACAAATAAGTTCATCACCTCGAGGTTTTGTAAGTTATAGTTGAGGAGAAAAAAGTTTGGATTGTTGCTGTCTTGCAGTCGTTCAATCATTGTGCGATAAGCACCATCGACGATTTTTGCTCCAATACCGTCTTGCTTGCTTTTCAGCTCGTAATCTTCTTTACAGTTTGAACAGAAGAAATCGGCAACCGGTTGATTGTTCGGATACTTGTCAATATGTAAATGTCCGCAGTTCGGGCAAAAAATCGACTCATTAACCCACTGTTCAGTCAAAATGCGTGCCCGTTGTGATTGGCTTTTATAAGCAAATGCAAGTTGTGTGTCGAAAGTTAATTTCATACGGCTTCGATCTCTTGGTAGCTGAATTTTATCATGATGCCAATTTAATAGCTATTGTTTTGGCTGTCCACCGATTTTCGAGCAAGTAATTATCGTTTTAAAGAAAATCTTGTAAAAAGAAGCAACGTATAGATCACAAGAAGATTTGTATCTTTCCTGAAATGCTCGTATTCTAACAAACTATGGGCAACCTTGTGTCGTAAATTAAATCCTAATTTATCAATTAGAAACCAGTCCAAGAAAGTAACTATATCTTCTCCTAATCCAGCCCGAATTTTTTCTTCCGAAAGAATTACATCCAAAGGTTTTTCTTGTGTTTTGCCTTCTCTAGTAGACGAAGTAGCAACTCCTAAAGAGTAAAGAACTCCTCTTAGAATCGCTTCAAATCGAAAAGTTAAAATATGTATCGAAGCAACGTAATCGCCTTCCAGATATTTCTTAAAACCATTTTCTAAAAACAGCAAATTATCATTATCAAAAAAATCATATTGCGAGAAAAAGTTTTTCATACTGACTGCGTCACACTCCTTTTTGCCTTGCAGTAAGTCAAATATAGGTATTAAATAATATGTGGCTAAAAGCACGTAGTGAAAATCCAAAAGGTCATATAAAGTTTTTTTAAATTTCTTTTCTGGACTATCAAGAATTTCAATAATATTGCCAAGTCTATCCTGGACAACGCCATCTATCAAATACTGAAGCGGGGCACTTGCAATAGTTTCTTCGGCCTCTTTCTTTGCCCTTGGTATTGAACAAAGAAAATCGTCGTGAAAAGCGACAAAAGTCAAGATTTCTTGAATACTTTTTTCACTTAACAAATTTAATAAATTTTCGATTTGCTCTTTTGGGATTTCTATCTTAGTAGTAATTGTCGAAGATTCATATTTCATAGAGTTCTCATTGCATTCTTTCAAGAGTTTTTTTAACTCGTTAATCTTTTCCGAGTTATC
>Ga0184639_10000008_pt1:120000-121501 | contig 121501 bp, 108 predicted proteins | sample PLM31_170_b2_FD_133155 | JGI IMG/M metagenome (GOLD analysis project Ga0184639, IMG submission 133155) | Groundwater sediment microbial communities from an aquifer in East River, Colorado, USA - PLM3-1_170_b2 | ecosystem: Environmental > Terrestrial > Soil > Riparian zone...
TAACCAACTGAGCTATAAGCCCAGGTGTTATCAACGCTTTTTCGATTCCGTTAACTTTCGCCTAAGCCAAAAGGAATTTTTAGCATATGATAAAAATTTTTTATATAGCGTGCAAACTTCTTCAATCTAACTAACACCCTGCGAGTTTTTTCCCCTCCGTGAAGAGGGATTGTACACCAATTTAGTACTTGGATACTCCTTAGAAAGGAGGTGATCCAGCCGCAGCTTCCGCTACGGCTACCTTGTTACGACTTAGCCCCAGTCATCGGTTTTACCTTAGGCGCCATCCCCCCTTGCGGGTTGGATAAACGACTTCGGGTACCCCCGGCTTCCATGGCTTGACGGGCGGTGTGTACAAGGCCCGGGAACGTATTCACCGCGACCTGCTGATCCGCGATTACTAGCGATTCCTCCTTCATGGAGTCGAATTGCAGACTCCAATCTGAACTGGGACCGGCTTTATGGGATTTGCTCCACTTTGCAGTTTGGCATCCCGCTGTGCCGGCCATTGTAGTACGTGTGTAGCCCTGGACATAAGGGCCATGCGGACTTGACGTCATCCCCACCTTCCTCCAGTTTATAACTGGCAGTCTCCTTAGAGTGCTCCACCTTTCGGCGGGTTGCAACTAAGGATAAGGGTTGCGCTCGTTGCGGGACTTAACCCAACACCTCACGGCACGAGCTGACGACAGCCATGCAGCACCTGTCCCGATGCATGTATTGCTACACAGGGCTCTATCTCTAGAGCTTTCACCGGGATGTCAAGCCCAGGTAAGGTTCTTCGCGTTGCGTCGAATTAAACCACATACTCCACCGCTTGTGCGGGCCCCCGTCAATTCCTTTGAGTTTCAACCTTGCGGCCGTACTCCCCAGGTGGGGCACTTAATGCTTTCGCTCCGGCACTGATTTCCTCGTCGGAAACCAACACCTAGTGCCCAACGTTTACCGCTAGGACTACCAGGGTATCTAATCCTGTTTGCTCCCCTAGCCTTCGCATCTCAGCGTCAGTATCGGACCAGAAAGCCGCCTTCGCCACCGGTGTTCTTCCAGATATCTACGCATTTCACCGCTACACCTGGAATTCCACTTTCCTCTTCCGTACTCCAGAAAGGCAGTTTCCAGCGCCGTTCTCCGGTTGAGCCGGAGGATTTCACGACCAGACTTGCCTTCCCGCCTACATGCTCTTTAAACCCAGTAATTCCGAACAACGCTTGTTCCCCCCGTATTACCGCGGCTGCTGGCACGAAGTTAGCCGGAACTTCCTCTAAAAGTACCGTCAAGTCAAAAGGTTATTTGCCAGTTGACCTTTCGTCCTTCTCGACAGGGGTTTACGATCCGAAAACCTTCATCCCCCACGCGGCGTTGCTGCGTCAGCCTTGCGGCCATTGCGCAATATTCCCTACTGCTGCCGCCCGTAGGAGTCTGGGCCGTATCTCAGTCCCAGTGTGGCCGGACACCCTCTCAGGCCGGCTACCGATCGACGTCTTGGTGGGCTTTTATC